>Ga0209810_1001909_pt1 | contig 27829 bp, 22 predicted proteins | sample Coa_R1_7_FD_187159 | JGI IMG/M metagenome (GOLD analysis project Ga0209810, IMG submission 187159) | Surface soil microbial communities from Centralia Pennsylvania, which are recovering from an underground coalmine fire - Coalmine... | ecosystem: Environmental > Terrestrial > Soil > Unclassified... | reverse complement strand
TTGATTCTGGGTTCTATTAGCGCGGTTGCGTTGGTGTTGGTTGTCCTCGGCATCGTGCCGAACCTTGTCCTCGCCTATGCCGGCATTGGCGGCCTAGTTGCCGCAAGCCTTTTAAATGTCTGGCTCAGGGCCCGCCAGTTGCAAACCGGATGATGCCAAACCATAACCTTTCGGTTTGGTACGCCGGAACGATATACATGGCCGCTTTGGCCGGCTTGTACTCCTCGCTGCGGAGTGGCCAGATGGCAAACATCTATGATCTCGTGGTTATTGGAACTGGCACCGCCGCGCAAGTGGTTTCCTCGCGCGTCCGCCGCGCGGGCCAGTCGGTGGCGATAATTGACCATCGTCCCTTTGGCGGAACTTGCGCGCTGCGCGGCTGCGATCCGAAGAAAATGCTGGTCAGCGGGGCCGAAGCAGTCGATTGGGCGCGACGGATGCATCGGCGCGGAGTCCTTGGCGAATCGCGCATCGACTGGAAAGAGTTGATCGCCTTCAAGCGGACCTTCACCGGTCCAGTACCGAAAAAGCGCGAGGAGAGTTTTACCAAACAGGGCATTGATGCCTTTCATGGGCTTGCCCGCTTTACTGGCCCGGACACGCTCCTAGTCGAAAGCCGCGTGCTCAAAGGTCGTAACATCGTGATTGCCACTGGTGCGCGCCCGGTCCCGCTCGGCTTCCACGGTGCGGAGCACGCCATCACCAGCGATGCCTTTATGGAGCTTGAGGATCTGCCGGAGCGGATCGTCATGGCCGGTGGCGGCTACATCGCGGCCGAATTTTCTCACATCGCGGCGCGCGCGGGTGCGAAGGTGACCGTGCTGCAAAGAGCGGAGCGCATGCTTACGCGCTTTGACCCTGAGCTCGTGGGCTGGCTCATGGAGAAGTTCTCGGAAATTGGCGTTGAGGTGCAGACTGGCACGGCGGTCGAGGCAATCGAGCGTGCGGGCAGCGGCTTCCGCGTGCGCGCCCGCGCGGGGAGCCAAAAAATCTCCATTGACGCTGATCTCGTAGTTCATGCCGCCGGCCGTGCACCCGATCTCGACGCCCTCAACCTGGCTGCGGCCGGGGTCGGTGTCGAACACGGGCGAATCGTCTTGAACGAGTTTTTGCAGAGCGTCTCCAATCCGGCGGTCTATGCAGCCGGTGATGCCGCCGCCAAGGGACCGCCGCTGACGCCGGTATCGAGCCATGACGGGAAGGTCGTCGCGGCCAATATTCTCGAAGGCAACCGTCAATGCCCGGACTATCGTGGCGTTCCCAGCGTCGCCTTCACGCTCCCGCCGATCGCGGCCGTTGGCCTCTCCGAAGCTGAGGCACGTAAGCAGGCACCGAAGCTGCGCGTGAATTCTGCCAGGGTGCCGGAGTGGTACACCGCGCGGCGCATCGGCGAACCTGTGTACGGTTACAAGACGCTCGTCGAAGAGGACAGCGGGCGGATTCTCGGCGCGCATTTGGTTGGGCCGCATGCCGATGAGGTCATCAACCTATTTGGCCTCGCCATTCGTCACAATCTCACTGCGGACGATCTCAAAACCACGATGTTTGCCTATCCGACCGGAGCCTCCGACATAGGCTACATGCTTTAGAAAGAACCATGATCCTTGAATCCGTCATTGCCTGCCCCTTCTATAAGATGCTGTTCGATGGACAGCCTCACACTTTTTGGATTGTTTTCTGTCACGGCAATGATGGTCTGCTATGCGCTGGAGAGCCGCAGTCACTGGTTCGTGCTCGCCTTCGCTGGAACCTGCGTACTGGCGTCAACCTATGGTTTCCTGCAAGGCGCATGGCCATTTGGGATCGTTGAAGGAGCCTGGTCGATAGTGGCGGTACAGCGCTGGTGGTACGGATCGCGAAAGTTTTAATTTGTGCACGAGGCGCAAGCGCTTCGAATTTCTGGCACTCCGCGATAATGCTGTGCTGGCATCCAGGCTGAGCGTTCGGGCGAGACGGGTGGCGTTTCCTGTTATTGTGATAGCTATGGCGGCGAACGATATCGTCCAAAGCTCGCACGATAGGCTGCAAAGCCCGTACACGAACCTGCTCGCGTGGTGGATTCCATGGATCGCCGTTATTGCCGGTCTGTTCGCGCCCGTCCTTCTTCGAATGGCACTTTGGATCGTTGCGCTGAGCTGGATGGGCCCGGCGTGCATTCTCAATACAAAGCGGTGCGGACCCACCCACTGCCGCCACGCCGGCCCTTACTATCTTGCGATGATCGCGCCGGTCGGCGTGCTCGGTTCTGGCCTCGTCTCCGCCGACATTTACGCCTGGCTGGTGTTGGCAGGCGTCATTCTGCGTGGAAGCACGCTCCTCCCGTGGGCGGCCGAGCGTGCTTGGGGTAAAACTTCTAAAGGCAAAAATGTACCAGCACGTCGGTGCCAAGGCGCGCCCGTCGCATAAGGCCCATTATGGAACCCCGTGTGCGCTGGCGTATCTGGCCTCAAACTCCGGCACGCCCGCCCCTCGCAAGCAAAAATATAGGCATGCCGCAAGGGTGGCTCCATTGTGGCTCCTTCCCCCTGCCTCCGGATTCTTGTTGCGAAACGGGCGATCCTCCGCTTCATGAGGCGCGGGCCACGCTGCCCGCGGCCTGCCACGGGCGATATGCTATGTACATCCCACGCATCGGACCGCCAATCGCGGCATTCCGCAAAAGAAAGCTAAGCCCGGCCGGCTCCGCCCTCTCAACGCCGCAGGCTCTCCTTCGCGCCAGTGCGGCCTTTCTTACTCTTTCAGTGAGCGAGCCTTGCTTTGCGCAGCAGGACCGGGCCGCGCTGCTCGCCCAGCCTTCCCTGACCGGCACGCCCGGCGGCGCTAAAGACGAATTGCATAGCATCGGCATCGCGCCCGATTTTTGGGTGACGCAGTTCTATCAGGGGCAGACGGAAGGCAATGCCAGCAACACCTGGCGTTACGGCGGCATCATCGATGCTTTCCTCGAATTGGATGCCGAAAAGCTCGTCTCTTGGCCAGGGTTCCGCGTCAATGTGCAATATGAGCATTACTTCGGGCAAAACATAAATAGGAGAGATGCCGCACTCATTCCGGTCAACACGGCGCAGGCCTATGTTTCAGAAGAAGGCTATCACTCCGCGCTCTCCGTGAGCTTCACCCAGGATTTCGGCGAGTCCGTTTCCGTCAGTGCCGGAAAAATCAATATGATGACGCTCGCGTCGAAAACCCCGCTCCTAGGCGGCGGCGGCATCGACACGTTTATGAACAGAGCGTTTGCTCTGCCATCGACCGGAGTGGCCTACACGGCGCTCCCCGGAGCGCCGGGCGACAGGGTGGTCCTCTCGGCTCCCTACCTTGTCGCCGCAATCGCGGCCGTCAAGACGGATCCGGTCAATTTCGCTTTCATCATTGCTGATCCGCGCAGCGCGATTGATCCTGCCGTCGTCGCGCACCCTTTCGAGAAGGGGCTGGCTGTGGGCGGCTCTGCGACTCTTAAGATGAAAATTGCTGGACTTTCCGGTTTTCACACTTTGCGGGCCGCCTACAGCAATGCGCGCGGCATCGACCTCGAAGACATCGCACTTGTGCCGCGCCCATTAGCGCTCAGCGGCTCGGCGGGAACCAAAAAAGGATTTTGGTTCACGTCCTACGCGATCCAGCAATATCTCGTGCAAAGCGAGCAAAATCCGCAGCTTGGATGGGGTCTCTTTGCGCTCGCAATGTTAACGGACGGCAATCCAAGTCCGGTCAGATGGAGCGCCCTCGCTGGTCTTGGAGGGAACAATCTCATGCCGGGACGCGAGAACGACCGCTGGGGCATTGGATTTTTCCATTTTGGGCTCACTCAGCCTCTGTTGGCAACCTTGGCCGAATTCGAAGTGAACCGGCGAAGCGAAGGGGGTATGGAAGCCTTTTACAATCTTGCCATTACGCCTTCGCTGCGCCTCACCGGGGATCTTCAGGTGATCTCGCCTTGGAATCCCGCCACGCCGCGCGCAACTTACGTAGCCTTGCGATTCCAAACGAAGTTCTAGGTCTATGGCTAATTATGGGCACGACAACCAGGACAAGATTTCCGTCTTGTTGCGCGTAAGATTTACTGCGGAAGCTCACCGCCTCACCCCGATCGCGAGCAGATAAGCCCGCGGCACGGCGATGCCGAGCTCTGTCCGGAACTGCTCATGAAAAGCGATGAAATCGCGCTTGAGCGCCGCGCGGCGCTCCTCGCCGAGGCTTGCGGCCAAGAATTTCGTTGGGCCATAGCCATTGACGAAGGCCTCCCAGGCCGCCTCGCCATCGCGGTCATAATAAATGCAAGTCCCCTCCTCGAACTTAAGGTCGAAGCCGGCGCCAAAGAGCTCGCGGAGGCGCTCGCGGCTCCCCCACTCGAAGGGCGAGGGCAGCGGGGGCCCGGGCGGCGGCGGCATATAGGCGCGCATCACCTTGAACATCTCAAAGACGGTGCCGTCCGGCTTCCACGCGGCAAGCGCCAAACGCCCGCCCATGCGGCAGACGCGCGCGATCTCGAAGGCCGCGGCTTCGGGGCAGTGCGTGAACATCACGCCAAAAGTCGAAACGACCGCGTCGAAAGAGCCGTTTGGAAAAGAAAGCCTTTCGGCATCCTCGACCGCATAGTCGATCGCAAGCCCCTCCTCGGCCGCGCGCGCCTTCGCCGTCTCGATGAGGCCCGCCGCGAAATCGGCGCCAGTCACTCCCGCGCCTCGCCGCGCGAGGAGCCGCGAGGTCCAGCCCGTGCCGCAAGCAAGATCGAGCACGCGCTCGCCAGGCGCCGGGCTAAGGCGCTCGACGCAATGATCCAGCGCCGCCGCAATCTGCTGGCTGATTTTCTCGTAAGCCCCGCCGCCCGAACTCCAGACGGCCGCCGGACGCTCGTTATGAGGCTCGATGTGGCCGCTCATGGCTCATCCCAATCCGGCCCCGCCCGCCGCCTTCGCGGAGGTGCGCCCGGGCCTACTCGCCAGCTCCGGCCGCGCCGCCCGCAAGCTTCGTTGCGAAATAGGCAATCGTGCGTGCATAGACATCGGCCTTGTTCCATTCTTTGATGACAGCAAAATTGGGCGATCCCGGCTCCCAGCCTGCGCCGCGCTGCCAGCCGTAGCTATGCAGGAAATTGGCCGTCGATGCCAGCACATCTGGGACATTGTGAATGAGATCGCGCCTGCCGTCGCCGGTGAAATCGACGGCAAGCTTCAAATATTTGGACGGCATGAACTGGGTCTGGCCGACTTCGCCCGCCCAGGCACCATGCGCATTGGGCGAAAGATCGCCGCGCTCGATGAGCCGCAGCGCATCCAACAATTCCGCCTGGAACATTTCCGAGCGGCGGCAATCATAGGCAAGGGTTGCGAGCGCCCGCAGCGTCGGCGTGTTGCCCTGCACCGCGCCGAAATCCGTTTCTAGCCCCCAAATGGCGATGAGGACCGGCGCAGGAACCCCGTAAGACTGTTCGATCCGGGTGAAGACCGGCGCATATTGGCGCATCAAGGCGCGGCCCTTGCCCAGGCGGTAGGAATTGACCATCCGCCCAGCGAATTGCTCGAAGCTTTGATGGAAGACGCGCTGGCCGTGATCTTTGGCCACGATACCCGGATCATAGGAGATGTCATCGAGAGTATGGATGGCGCCCGCGGAAATGCCGCTTGCGGCGGCTTCGGCCTTGATATCGGCGATGAACGCCTCAAAGCCCCGCGGATCGCGGCAGGTCGCCGCCCCGGCAGGCAATGACGAAAGGAAGCAAATCAGGCCAAAAGCGGCGCGCGCAATAGATTGCATCAAGGCGGCTCCAGCTCAAATTGATGAACAAAGGCGGCTGCAGGCACCGGTCCGCCCTTGCGGCCGGCGCCCCTCAAGGCGATCGTTAGCATGGCGGGATGGCCATTGAAACAGGGCAATACGCCCGCAGCCATAGGTCCTGTGCGATGTCAGCTTGCTAGGGTTGCAAGGCCCCCCGAGTAGATCGCCGGCGTTTCGGGATGGGATTGGCCTAAAGCTGCGGCGCGAGGGCCGCCTCGGCGGCTGCAGCGCGGGCGTCGGCTTTTATGCGCTCAACCATGGCCCGCACTCCATTCGAGCGCTGCGGTGTAAGGTGGGCTGAAAGGCCAAGCCTCTCGAATAGCGCATGGGCGTCGGTTGTGAGGACCCGCGCCGCTGGCTGGCCGGAAAAAACGGCAAGCAGAAGCGCGATCAGCCCGCGCACGATATGGGCGTCGCTGTCGCCCTTAAAATAGAGAACAGGGCCGCTGGCGCCGCCGTTTACAACCCGTGTCTCAAGCCAAACCTGGCTTGCGCAGCCCCGCACCTTGTTGCGGTCGCAATAGGCCGCGGGATCCAAAGGCTCAAGCCCGCGCCCGAGCTCAATGAGGTAGCGGTAGCGGTCTTCCCACTCATCGAGAAATTCGAAATTCTCAATGATTTCATCAACCGGGGCGCTTCGCAAATCGGGCATTACGGTTCCTTGAACAAGGGGCTTACGCGGCCTGGCGTCCTCAGCCTTGCCGCCGCACTCAGCCCAATTTCTTCCCTTCATTTAATTGATGGCCGAGCATTCAGCAACGCATGCCTGCGCCACGGCATACTTGACGCTTCGAACCGTCGGACGCCGCCTCAGCAGGACCGTGCAACGGCTTCTATACCATAGGCCGATTTTGTCCTGACCGGCAGCTCCGTCACAGGGGCAATTCTGGCCAATTGGAGCAATTTGTTTAGAAAAGGTCTGGCACGCTCGCCGCCAATCTGATCTGCCACAGTCGAGGGGGAAGGCGGCTTGGGTTTTCTTGTTGCGCTTTCAGAATTTGTAGCGGGTTGGATTGCGCCTGCAAGGCCTGCGCGCCTCCTTGACAACCGGCACCAGGCAGGAAGAGCAGCCTGGCCGCAACCTCCTGCGCCAGGGCTTTTTTCGAGCCGCCATCTTTTGGCCCAAGCATGTCATGAGCTGCGGGAGCCGCTGACCGCGATCACCGGATTCTCCGAGCTCCTCGCAAGCCGCGGACCCGCGCCGCCCGACCCCGAAAAGCAGCGGGAGTACGCAAGCATTATCCATCAGTCGGGCCAGCACCTGCTTTCCGTCGTGGATGCGCTCCTCGACTCGATCGCAGGAGCAGGGGCCCCGTTGGCTGCGCTTGAGCGCTTTGCTGTCGCACCCTTGATCGAGCTTTGCTGTGCCATGGCAAAGCTCAAAGCCAGGAGGCGCGGCGTCGAGCTCGTGTGCGCCTGCACCACTGATATTTGTGAGATAACGAGCGACAGACGCCTTTTGACCCAGATCGTACTGAATCTCATTTCAAATGCGATCAAGTTCACGCCTCCCGGCGGCCGGGTGACGCTTAGCGCAGCGGTGCACGGCGATGCCTTAACCATCGCCGTGAGCGATACGGGAAGCGGCATCCTGCCGCATCACCTCGCCTCTATCGGCCGCCCTTTCTTCCGGCCGGGGGGGCCGGTGCCGGCGGAGAAAGGCACGGGGCTTGGGCTCTCCCTCGTGCGTACGTTTGCCGGGCTCTTGGGCGGGGCGATTACGGTTGCGAGCGAAGCAGGCAAAGGGACCTGCGTCCGCGTCTCCCTTCCACTCGACTCCGGGGCTGCGGCCGCAGCTGGACTCCCGGCAAGAATCGAAACGGCCTCCAGTCTGCCCGCGGCCGCGGGGCAGACGTGCCAAACGGCGGGGAAGGTAAAGAAAATTGCTTGACGCAACGGCGGACACAGGCCGGAGCTTCGCCCTGGCCGGGCCAGCTTCGATGCTGAAGGTTTTGCGGCAAAAGCTCCCGGCATGGCCGGGGCGCCTCTTGGGGCGAAAGGGGCGGCGTCCGCACGGGGCCGCGTTCTTTGGCGCAATTCTTCTCACAGCGATGGCAGGCGGCATTCTCCTCAACGCCCTTTTCTTTCAGAGGACCCGCCATCCGGCACCGCTTTTCGCCAAGTCCTATCCAGGCCCATCGGCCAAACGGCTGCCTGAAGGAGCGGGTACGGGGCCACACCGGCCAGGCTCCGCGGGCTTGCCGGGCGAAGAAGTGGCGCGGACCAAGCAGGCAGAGCCGCAGGCGGCGGAGAAGCTGCCCGCCGCAGCCGTGCCCGGGCGCAAGCCGGGCGGCAGCGAGCCCGCCTCGCGTGACCAGATCTCCGCGCTGCTCCAAGAAGGGCAGGCGCCCTCGGCCCGGTCTCGCGCAGCCAGACCAGCGAAGGCAGATACCGCTTCGGACAAGAAAGTGCTGGCGGCTCAGCGTGCGCTCGTCAAATTGGGCTTCGTGCTCAATCCCGACGGCATTGCAGGGGCGGCCACGCGGCAGGCGGTCGAGCGCTATGAGCGCGAGCGCGGATTGCCCGTCCGGGGGGCGCTGTCGCCGGAAATCCTGCGCAGGCTCAGCGCCGAATCGGGCTTGCCGGTTAATTGACCAGGATTGCCAGCGGGCTGGATAGGGGAGAAGCGCCCCGGCCCGTGGCCGCGCAAGTGCAGTTGACTGCCAATAATAGGCGTCCTATCCTCGTCTCCTCTTCATACGATGGAAAAGGGTGTGGTATCCTTACCTGAGCGCCTGCTCGACGGGCTTGATCGCTTTGCGCTCGTTATGCGCTCCGATGCCCGCCGTGACGCAGCCCTGCGCGGCCTTAATCCGGCACAGAAGACCATTTTGCGGCTCCTCGCCGCCCGCCCGGCGGGTCTGCGCGTCCGTGCCATTGCTGAGCATCTCGGAGTTCGTCAGCCGACGGTGACGGACTCGGTCATCGCACTGGAACGCAAAGGACTCGTGCGCCGGCAGCGCGACCCGGCGGATGCCCGCGCAACGATCGTGACGGCTTTGCCCGGGGCCTTGGCAGAGCCTGCGGCCGAGACCCGCTCGAAGGCAGCCGCTGCCTTGACCAATCTCAGCGAAGCTGAGCAAATCGCTCTCCTGAAGACACTGATCAAGCTTATCCGCAGCTTGCAGCTTAGCAATGCCATCCCGCCGCAGCGCCTTTGCGTGACCTGCAAATATTTCCGCCCGAACGTGCATCCGGAGCTGGATACGCCGCATCATTGCGCCTATGTGAACGCGCCCTTTGGCGATCGCGCCTTGAGGCTCGATTGCACGGAGCATGAGCCGGCGCCGCCGCCCGAAGCCGCGCGCAATTGGGAGGCCTATTTGGGCGGCATAACATCAGGAGACCAAGCATGACATGAGCCATGCGCGGTCCTTGAGCGTCGGCAGCGCTGCATTCATAGGATTACTAATTAACGGGCCGCGAAGGTCTCTGCCGCGGCCCGGCTATCGAGTGGATTGAGCCCGAGCGTAGCGCGAATGTCGAGCTCACGATCTTTGCGGCCATGGAGCAGCAGGAAGTGGCGGAGGGCTGCGGCTTCTGCCATACGAATCAGAATACCTGCAATAGCTGCCACACGCGCCATGAATTCTCGGTTGTCGAGGCGCGCAAGCCGAAACTTGCGCGATGTGCCACAACGGCGTCAACCACAATGAACTTGAAAACTACATGCTTTCAAAGCACGGCACCATCTTTCAGATGCGCGGCAACAATTGGGATTGGAATGCCCGGCTTGCCGATGCCATGGAGAAGGGCGGAATCAACGCTCCGACTGGCAGTTTTGCCATATGGAATACCACGGCGAGTTCAAGCGTCCGCGGTTTGAAGATCGCAAGGAGGCCTGGGTGGGGGCTTGTCCCAATTGCCACTCTGATGGCTTCAGCCGCGCCTACTTGGGATTCATCGACAAGGGCACCATCGACGGAACCAAGATCACCGAGGATGCAAAGCCGGTGCTTGTCAAACTTTACGCCGATTGTTTGCTCCCGGGCGAAAGGAAAAACCGTCCGGCGCCTCCTGCGCCCGAAAAGGAGGACGGGCCTGGCAATTTCTTCAACCCGTTTTGGCATAAGGGTAACAACCCGCCTGCAGTCGAATGAGTTCGCCGGGATGTGGGAGCATCACCAGGTCAAGCACTGCAAGGGTCTTGCTCACGCCAATTCCGGCGGCTGAAGCGAAGGCAAGAGCCGCTCTCAACGCAGTCCGGATCACGCGCCAAGCGCCGGCGCAGCCGACGATCGCCGTCCGGCGATTCGGAAAGCCAAGCGGTCGAAATAAAGATAAATCACCGGCGTCGTGAAAAGCGTCAGGACCTGACTCACAATGAGCCCGCCGACGATTGTAATGCCAAGGGGGTTGCGAAGCTCCGAGCCGGTGCCGCTGCCAAGCATCAGCGGCAATGCGCCAAGGATTGCTGCAAAGGTCGTCATGAGAATCGGCCGCAAGCGCAAAAGGCAGGCCTGGTAAATAGCCTCCTCAGGCGAGAGGCCTTCCGAGCGCTCAGCATCCAAGGCAAAATCGATCATCATGATCGCATTTTTCTTGACGATGCCGATGAGCAAGATGATCCCGATGACCGCGACGATCCCGAGCTCGTGCGAGGATGCAATGAGCGCAAGCAGCGCTCCAACACCCGCCGACGGCAATGTCGAAAGAATCGTCACCGGATGAATGAAGCTCTCGTAGAGCACGCCGAGCACGATATAGACCGCCATTAGCGCGGCGATGATTAAGAAGATCTCGTTGACTGCCGAAGCCTTGAAAGCCGCCGCCGCACCTTGAAAGGAGGTGGCAAAGCTTTGCGGCAGTCCAATCTCCTGCTCGGCTCTCTCGATCGCGGCGATCGCAGCGCCCAGCGAGGAGCCGGGGGCGACATCGAACGAGATCGCCGTTGCCGGAAACTGGCCGAGATGGGACGTGAGCAGCGGCGCTTGGCGCTCGTGGACCTTGATCACCGCCGGGAGCGGCACTTGGCCGTTTGCGGACGAGGAGGACGAAGGCAGATAGAATGAGGATAAGCTTGAGAGGCCTCGCGTCAGAGAGGGATCGGCCTCCATAATGACTCTGTATTGATTCTTTTGGGTATAGATGGTCGAGATGATGCGTTGGCCAAAGGCATCGTAGAGCGCATTATCGACCGTTGCGGGAGTGATCCCGAAGCGCGCCGCGCTTGCGCGGTCAATAATAAGATCGGCGGCAAGCCCCTGCGCTTGCATGTCGCTCGCAGCGTTAGCAATCTCCGGAGCCTTTGCGAGCCGCTCCATAAGCTTCGGCACCCATTCTTTAAGTCTTTCCGGATCGGGATCTTGCAGCAGAAAGCGGTATTGCGCGCGGCCGATGCTCATGTCGATCGTGAGGTCCTGAACTGGCTGGGCGTGGAACGAAATGCCAGGGATTGTTGAAATCTCGCCTTGCAAGCGGCGCATGATGCCGGTGACGCTGCTTGAGCGCTCATCGCGCGGCTTAAGATTGATCAAGAAGCGGCCGCTGTTGAGCGTTGGGTTCTCACCGTCAACTCCGATCGAGGAGGTGAGGTTGTCAACCTCCGGGTCCTGCAAGATTTTCTCCGCGATTTGCCGCTGCAGGCGCGCCATCGCATCGTAGGAGATGCTTTGCGGAGCCTCCGCGATCGCCTGGATCATGCCGGTGTCCTGCAAAGGGAAAAACCCTTTCGGGATCACGGCATAAAGCCCAATCGTGAGGGCGAGTGTTGCGAGCGCGATTGCAAGGGTCAACGGCTGATGCCTGAGCACGACATTGAGGCCTCGGCCATAGGCGGTGATGAGACGGTCAAAGAGCCGCTCTCCGAGAACATCGAAGCGGCTGCGCTGAACTTGCGGCCGGCGGCGGATGAGCCTTGCGCAAAGCATCGGCACGAGGGTGAGCGAGACGGCGGCCGAGATCACAATGGTGATGGCCAAAGTGATGGCGAACTCATGAAACAGGCGCCCGGTCACGTCGCCCATAAAGAGGAGCGGGATAAGAACCGCGATCAGCGATACGGTCAGCGAAATGACCGTAAATCCGATCTGCTTCGAGCCTTTGAGCGCGGCCTCGAGCGGCGGATCACCCGCCTCGGAGTAACGGGCAATGTTCTCGATCATGACAATGGCGTCGTCGACGACGAAGCCCGTCGAGATCGTCAGCGCCATGAGCGAGAGATTGTCGAGACCGAACCCCAAGAGGTACATGGCGGCGAAAGTGCCAACGATCGATAAGGGCACCGAGAGGCTTGGAATGATGGTCGCCGGCAAAGTGCGCAAGAAAAGAAAAATGACCGCGACCACGAGCGCCACCGCAAGCACAAGCTCCTCTTCGACATCCGCAACCGAAGCACGGATCGTTGTGGTGCGGTCGCTCATCACCTTGACATCAATCGCCGGAGGAAGATTTGCGATCATCTTTGGCAAAAGCCGCTTGATCGAGTCCACGACCTCGATGACATTTGCGCCGGGCTGGCGGCGAATGCTGAGAATGATGGCGGGCGTGGTACCGGCGAGGCCGGCGAGCTTTGCGTTTTCCGGACCAGGATAAGCAAGACCGATATCCGAAAGCCGGACGGGTCTGCCATTGCGGTAGGCGATGATAAGATCGTTAAATTCGGCCGGGCTCGTGACTTGATCGTTGACATTGATGGTCGAAGCCTGCGCCTGTCCGTCGAAGCTGCCCTTCGGGAGATTGATGTTCGCGTTGGCGATGGTGGTGCGCAAGTCATCGATGTTGAGGCCATACGCGGCAAGTGCGGCAGGATTGAATTTAATCCGCATGGCAGGCCTTTGGCCGCCGCCAATACTCACGAGTCCGACCCCCGGCTGCTCGGAGAGCTTTTGCGCGAGCCGCGTCTCGCTGATGTCTTCGAGCTCGGTCAGCGGTAAAGTCTTGGAAGTGACCGCAAGCGTCACGACTGGCGCATCCGCCGGGTTCACTTTGGCATAGACGGGCGGCTGCGGCAGGCCGCTTGGCAGAAGATTGTTGGCCGCATTGATCGCCGCTTGCACTTCTTGCTCGGCGACATCGAGACCGGTTTCGAGGCCAAATTGCAAGGTTATGACCGACGCCCCCGCGGAGCTTGCCGATGTCATTTGGGTAAGACCTGGCATTTGGCCCAGCTGCCGCTCAAGCGGCGCGGTGACGGACGAGGTCATCACCTCCGGGCTCGCGCCCGGAAGAAAGGTCTGTACTTGAATGGTCGGATAATCGACCTGCGGCAGTGCCGAGAGCGGCAGAAAGTGATAAGCAACGGCGCCCGCAAGCATAATCGCCGCCATGAGCAGCGTCGTTGCCACGGGACGCAGGATGAAAAGCCGCGACGGGTTCATCGGCGAAGTCTGGACCGGTCGAGAAGCAGCCGCCTCATTTTTGTTTCAGGAGATGCTTCGCTGGCTTGCCGGCCGAAGGCGCAACGCCTTGCGGCGGCGCTTGCGGCGCGGCACTTGCTGGCTGAGAGGCCCCATTCTCCTGGGGCGGCGCTGATTGGGTTTCGGCCGGCTTTTCCTCGGCTGCCACCGTCACCTTGGCCCCATCGCGCAGCCGGTCGGTGCCGTCGACAACAACGCGATCGCCCGGCGAGAGGCCCGAGCTCACCGCGACCATGCCGCCGTCCTGCGGACCGAGGATAACCGGGTGCGCCGAAACCTTATTGCCGCCTTCGAGCGCATAAACATAAGCACCGGGCGCGCCATGCTGAACGGCGCGCGAAGGCACCCTCGCAACGTCATGCAGGGTTTTTATCAAGAGGCGGACATTGACAAACTGATTGGGAAAGAGCTTGTCGTCGAGATTGTCGAATTCGGCGCGCAGCTTCACCGTCCCGGTGGTTTGATCGATCTCGCTGTCAAGTGCGGAGACTTTTCCTGTTGCAAGTGCCATTTGATTAGCCCGGTCGTAAGCCGTCACTTCAAGCTCCCTCCCCGCGCGAAGAGCATCCATGATTTCCGGAAGATTGTCTTCCGGGACGGTGAAGATCACCGAGATTGGATGCATTTGCGTGATGACGGCAATGCCGGGATCTGTGGTCTGCACATAGTTACCAGGATCCACAAGCCGCAGGCCGATCCGGCCATCAACCGGCGAAACGATCCGCGCATAAATCAAGTTGAGCTTCTGCGCGTCAATCTGAGCTTGGTCTACTTTGACCGAACCCTCGGTTTGCTTAACGAGATAGAACTGGTCTTCGACCTGCTGGCGGGCTATCGAGTCCTGTTTGGCAAGCGTTTGGTAGCGCGCCAAATTGTTGCGAGCCTGGTCAAGGAGCCCTTGATCGTGCGCAAGCTGTCCCTCGAACTGCGCCTTTGCGGCCTCAAACGGGCGGGGATCGATCTGAGCGAGAAAATCGCCTTTCTTGACAGTCTGTCCTTCCTTGAAGCCGACCTCTAGCAGCTGGCCATTGACCTGCGTTTTAACCGTCACCGTCGCAATAGGCGTGACTGTGCCGATGGCATTGACGGTCACCTTCACGTCACCCTTGCCGATGAGCGCCACGGCAACCGGCTGCGGCGGCGCAGGCTCGCTGACGGCAGAGTCGTTGTGTTGCTGGAGCCCCGCCGTGACGCGGTAGAGGCCAAAGCCGAGGAGGGCAAGTAGAGCAAGGCCCGCGAGGCTCTTCAGCCCTGTCCGGCGCTTCGAGGGCAAAGCCGTCCGTCCGGATTCTTGGCCGGGGAGCGCCGGAGCGCCGTCGCGAAACGAGCTGCGATCTGCACCGTGAAGCCCGGTTCCTTGTGTGCGATCATCCATTCATAAACGTCCAGGCCAAGGCTTGAGATCGAAACATGCTGCCGCGAAAGCGCCCCAGCATTAGTCCTGGGGCATACGCATTGGCAATGGCTCACGGCATGAAGCTTTTGTCATGTCTGCAATGTCCGGTGTGCCTAAATCGGCGGAATGAAGAAATCCCTGGTTTCGAGTTCGACATTGCTTGGCAATTGCGAGGCATCCCACCCTCCGCCAAGCGCCTGGACCAACGCGACCGCCGCGATAAAGCGGCTCTGCCTGATCAAGAGAGCTGCCTGCGAATTGGTGAGCAGCGTTATTTGCGCGACGTTGACGGCGGTAAATGCAACCGTCCCGGCGCGGTACTGCCTCAGCAGAACATCGAACTCTTCTTGCGAGGCCTTGACGGCTTCCTCGGCGGCCTTCTGCTCCTTCGCCAAAATTCGAATCGCGGCGAGTTCATCCTCGACTTGCTGAAAAGCGGTCAGCACGTTCTGGCGATAGACGGCAATACTTTGATCGTAAAAGGCCTTTGCGGCCTCGACCTGGGCTGTGGTGCGGCCAGCGTTGAAGACCGTCTGCGCGGCGGATGCGCTAAGCGTCCAGAACTCGTTGGCAAGCGACATCGCAAGCCCGCCCTGGCCCATGAAACCAAACACGCCGGTGAGCGTAATGTCCGGATAGTAGAGCGCAACGGCCGCGCCAATGAGAGCGCTTTGCTGCTGCATTCTCCTCTCGGCGCCTGCGATGTCCGGCCGCCTTTCCAGAAGCGCGGAGGGGAGACCCGGCGGAATGGTTGGCAGGCGGTAGCCGAGCGGCGTATGCGGGACCGTCAAATCCGCCGGAGGCTTGCCCATCAAGGCAGCGATCGCGTGTTCGAACTGGGCGCGCGTCACGCCAACGGCGATGGCCTGGGCCTCCGTCGAATAGACCTGCGCCCGCGCGGTGGCGACATCGGCCCGCGACACCGTTCCGGCCTTATATTGGTTCTCCGTGATCTCGAGCGTGTTGCGGAACGTCCCCGCCATCCGGTTAAGGAGATCGGACAAGGCGTCTGCCGCGAGCAAATTGAAATAGGCTGTCGCCAGCAAGGCCTGCGCCGAGAGCTTTGCATTGGCAAGATCGGCAGCCGAGGCCTGGGCGGCTGACACATCGCTCTCGACGGTGCGGCGGATTTTGCCCCAAAGATCGACATCCCAGCTGCCGGTGAAGGCGAGGGTTGAAATGGTTCTGGTGATTCCAGACCCCAAGGCGCTGCCAACCGCCAGCCGGCCAAAATGCGACCTCGTGACATCGTAGCCTAAGGTAACCGCGGGAAAGAGGCCGGCCTGCGCTTCTTTGACAACCGCCTGCGCTTGCCGGAAGGCGGCCTCGGCGGCAGCGACATTCTGATTGGAGATTTCGACTTGGCTCTCGTAGGAATCGAGCCTTTTATCTCTAAAGACCGACCACCAGGGGCCGCGGTCGATTTCGTCGCGCGGAGTTGCCCGCTTCCAGCCCTTCTTCGCTTCCTTAAAGTGCGTCTCTTCGGGTGCTGCAGGGCGGATGTAATCGGGGCCCGCGGAGCAAGCCGCGAGCACAAGGCCGATGAGCATGCCTAGGGAGGAGGTTAAGATCCGGCGGTAGGCCTTCAACACCGGCCACATCGAACGCAGTCCACTCCTACTTTGCCGCAGAGGCCCAATCCAGCCGTGTCCGCGAAGAGGCGGCGAAACGGAAACGCACAGCTTTAAGCCGGAACGATCCTGGCGCGAATAAAGCGAGGCCGTGGCGGTTTAGAGGCAGCACGCCGCCTTTGCCGAGGCGAGCCCCGGCGCGCCGAGCGATAAGGGGCAATCGGCGTCTTAAGTTCGAGGCCCGCAAAGCGATCAGCAATTCGTGACCGGACATTGGGCTCTACGCCGGGGCGGGCCGGACCTCGCCTCGCGGCGGCAGATGCGCGGCTAGAGGTTTTCTCTCACGTGGCGCGCGGCCAGCCCAGCGCGCTGGCTTTCAATGCAAGGTAATGACGTTCAGCCGCAGGCAAATAGCTTCGCCATTTCTGCGCCGGCTTTTCGATCGCGTGCCAAGAGAAGGCCGCAACCAAAGCGGTCAAAGGAATACAAACAACGGCCGTAATCCACCAGTGGCTGGGCGCGGCTGCATAAACAAAGGCTTGCCCCACTACAAAATGATAGATGTAGATTCCATAAGAATAGTCGGCGCCATTGATAAAAAAGATTCGTTTGAAATCGGTCAGTCCGAGGTAAACCGTCACATAGGCCATGGTCCATACCGCAAGGTACTCGCCAAGCGGAACAAAAAACAGAAACGCGGCCGAGGCCGTGAGGGCAATAAGGAAGAGGGGGAAAGACCAGAGCAGCCGGTCTCGATAAAGGAAAACTGACACACCTGCGAGAAAGCAGAAGACCAGGATCGGACCAGTCAAAGGGCCATTGCATACTGGAACGAGCCAATCGTGCTCGCTCGAGAGCATAACGAAGTGCGCAACCGAGAATGCTGCGGCCGCTAGAGGGATGAGAATTTTACGTTGAACAGCGCCGATTACAACTAGTGCAGCCAATGTGATATAGCACATGAGCTCGACGGGAACGGTCCAGAGCTGCGCATTCACCGTCTTCGGCCAGGGATTATTTTCGAATACGCCCGGAAGGACATAGTGGATGTCGCCAATGGTGTTGAGGAAATAGTGCCAAAGGACGGGATCCCGGAAATAGCTTGCCAGAGGCAATGCGGTGACGGCAGGGCCAATCAGCAACGCTGAAAGAAGCACCTCGACTGCTAGCGCCGGATAGATACGAATCACGCGCAAGCCCAAGAAAGTGAGGAGCGTTTTAGACCGCTCGAGGCTGCCTGCCACCAAGAAGCCGCTCAATGCAAAAAACATTGGAAGGATCACTGAGCCAAACGGGCGGACCGGCATTGCCCATGGGCCGCTCCAAGGGTGCGCCACAAACCCCCAATCAGGATTTGCGGGCCCGCCCCGGCTCGCGCCGCGGAAGTGAACAAAGGCGACCATTAACGAGAGCCCCAAGCGCATATAATCAAAGCCCGAGGGCCGCCCGCTTGTCATCTTGAGCCGGCGCGCAAGGCGGACCAGCGCAAATTCACAAATCGATTCTCCCAAGCTGAAGGAATCCCCAATCAAGCGAAATCCCGCTGCCTGCCTGCCGCCGCAAACGCAACAAAGTGGTGCAGTCCGGGCGTCCACCTAAGAAGTCAGTTGAACATCCTGTCCGGCACCCGCGCGCAACCCATTTGCACGCGGCTGCCGCATGGGCTGATTGTCACCAAAGGCGCTCGCCCGGTGAGACACGGCGAGCAAGTACATGAGGCACGAAAAAAGAAGCAGATCCGGAAAAAAGTTTTCGACGGAAATAATAATGATGATGTAGATTTGCGCGGCGAAAGCTGCGAACTGAATGTCCCACCGGGGCGAAAAGCGCAGTGCCCATGACCTCACCGCCTGCGCCACAAGAAAAGCAAGGAACAAAAGAAGCGCGATATAGCCGCTATCAACGGCAATCCGCAGATAATCATTATGCGGATAAATGTCCTCTATGAAGCCAGGTGAAGTCTCGGTCGGAAAGGAGGACCCAAGACCCGACCCGAACAGCGGATTATCGAAGCTTTTTTGCAGAAGCGCTGCGTGATGCTGCAGGCGCCCGGCAAAAGTATCCTGCGATTGTCCGTATTCATCGAGCTCGTGAAGCTCTGCGAAACGGGTCAGCATCACGGGCAGCGCAACAGCGACCGATGCGGCTGCCGCCGAGATCCAGTAGAGGACCCGCAGATGCATCCTGAAAAAGAACACCGCAAGGCCTAAGGAGACGAAGAGCGCGATCCACGTCCCGCGGTTCTTTGACGTAATCAGCGCAAAGAGAGTCAAGCCAATGAAGAGGAGCGTGTCTTTCGACCGCTCGCGGATTAAGAGAGGCAAGGCTACAAACAAAACGAGCGATGCATACATTCCGTATATATTGGCATCGATGACCGTCCCCGTTATCCGCGAGCCAGCCATCTGCGTCAGGGATTCCTCCTCAAAGTCGAAGGCGTACACCGATCCCGTGATGAATTCATAAACCCCAAAGCCAAACGGGACGAAGCTCGTATACATCAGGAGCCTGAGCGCCCGGTTGATGTCGGCTTCTTCCCGGATTCCTTGCAGCACCAGAAAGTAAATGGCTATGGAGCATACAAGCTTTACGGTAACATCGGCGGTTGCAGTGGCCGTCTCCAATTTCAAGATCGCCGCAAAACCCACAGCATAGAGGAAGACCATATAGATCTTGAAGACGCCGCTCAGGCGGGTAAACGATCTGCCGCGCCAAAGGGAATAGGCGGCAGCGAGCGTCACCATGCCGACGGCGGGGAGAAAATAAGGCAGTCCAAAGATTGTCACCTTGTTCCAGGCGCCTGCGCCAAAGATGGCGCGGAAGCCGATAAAGAGAGTTGCTTCAACAAGAGGCGAATTTAACGCAATAGCGCCAAGGAGGAGATATAGATAAGCTGCGTAAACGAACAACGCTGATCCCATTCATCGAAACCTTAAACCGGCACAATATCGATTATATTCAAATTCAGCGCTCTCGTACGCTCGAACCCCGCCAGTGTTGATCCTAAGCCCGCGAACGCCACGCCGCCCATCGCGAGGCGGTTTGGACCCTTCACGCACCTTTACAGCAACCCTGTCTCCCCGAGCGGGCTGGGCGGCCAGAGCAGCCAATGCAAAACCCAGTTCCGGCAAAAATATGGCGCGAAGATAAATATTTGACGTTCCAAAATAAGGCTCTTGAGATAAGATGCCGTCTCGCTAGTATTGCGTCCATAATTGCAGAGTGCATGCGCGAGAGGCGCCGGTCCTCGCCGCCGCGCATTAACCGGCCGGCCCCGCCCAGCGTTGGGTATCGCGAGGCCCGGAGCGGCCATGCCGCTTGCCTCGATTGCCCGCGTGAGAAGTCCGGCGCCTCACGGGTTCACGCACTGTGCCGAGGGGATGTTATGAATACGGACAATTTGTACGCTGATGGCCTCTATCTGGAATGCAACCCGACTTGGCACGAAGAAGATTCACCGTGGAAAGCAGGTCAAATTGCCAAAATTCTGACCAGGAACAACATCAAGCCCTCGACGGTCTGCGAGGCGGGGTGCGGAGCGGGCGAGATCCTGAATAGTCTCGCGCGGCAATATGGGGACGGCGTAAGCTTTTCCGGATACGAGGTCTCGCCCCAGGCGTTCGCCATTTGCCACAGGAAGCAGGGCGAAAACCTGAAGTTCTATCTCATTAAAGACCTCGGCGAGATCAAATCGCAATTCGATGTCGTCATGGCGATCGATGTCTTCGAGCATGTCGAGGATTACTTTGGTTTTTTGCGGCAATTGCGCACAAAAGGAACCTACAAGATCTTCCATATTCCGCTTGATCTTTCGGTGCAGTGGCTGTTGCGCGCTTCTCCAATCTTAAAGCAGAGGACGTCGGTTGGACACCTTCATTATTTTATGAAGGACACAGCCTTAGCGACTCTGAAAGACACGGGATACGAGATCATTGATTATTTTTACACGGGCAACGGAGTCGAACTTCCGAACAGAGGCTGGAAAGCCAATCTTCTCAAACTGCCGCGGAAATTGTTCTTCGCGGTGAATCAAGATTTGGCGGTTAGAATCCTTGGCGGCTACTCGCTTCTGGTCTTGGCCAAGTAGGAATGCCGACACGGCCTCTTGTGCGCAAGGCTCCGGTCTTCAGCCGGCGCTGAGCAGCCGGATCGCTTCGCCCCGCTCGAAAATGTTGAGCAAGAGGCGCAGAGCCTTGCCGCGCTCGCCTTCAAGGCGCGGATTTCCAGTGGCGATCCGGCGCGCCTCCTCGCGCGCGAGGCTGAGCAGCGGCGCATGCACGGAGAGATCTGCGAGGCGGAAGCCCGGCATCCCCGACTGCCTGGCGCCGAGCACCTCTCCCTCGCCGCGCAGCCGCAAGTCCTCCTCGGCGATACGAAAGCCGTCGTTTGTCTCGCGCATGATGGTGATGCGCGCTTTCGCGGCGCCGCCAAGTGGCGATTTATAAAGCAAAATACAGCTCGACCGGCCCTTGCCCCGCCCGACCCGGCCGCGCAGCTGATGCAATTGAGAGAGCCCGAACCGCTCGGCGTGCTCGATGACCATGATCGTTGCCTGCGGAACATCGACCCCGACCTCGATTACCGTGGTGGCGACGAGAATTTGAATGCGCCCTTCTGCAAAGGCGGCGACCGCCGCATCCTTCTCGCGCCCTTTTATCTTGCCGTGGACGAGGCCAACTTTGGCGCCGAACACTTTTTGCAGCTCCGAGAAGCGTTCCTCAGCCGCGGCCACATCGAGCGTCTCGCTCCCTTCAACGAATGGACAGACCCAATAGGCGCGCGCGCCGCTTGCAAGCGCCTGCTTGAGCCTTGCGAGAAGCTCGTCCATGCGCTCAAGCGGCATGGCGCGGGTCTCGACCGGCTGCCGCCCGGCCGGTTTCTCCCGCAGGTTTGAGACATCCATGTCGCCGAAATAAGTGAGCACCAGCGTGCGCGGAATGGGGGTTGCTGTCATGACGAGCATGTCGGCGGCCTCGCCTTTGCGTCCCAAAGCGAGGCGCTGGTGGACGCCGAACCGGTGCTGCTCGTCGACGACTGCCAGCCCAAGGTCGCGAAAGGCGACTTCCTCCTGAAACAAAGCATGCGTGCCGGCCACAATATCGATGCTGCCGTCCGCAAGCCCGGAGAGCGTCCTCGCCCGCTCCGCTGTTGTGTCGCGGCCGGTCAGAATCGCCACTCTGAGCCCGGCAGCGGCGCCGAATCTGGCAAGCGTCTGGAAATGCTGGCGGGCAAGAATTTCGGTCGGCGCCATCAAGGCCGACTGCCGCCCCCCCTCGGCCATCAGGGCCATCGCCAACAGCGCGACGAGCGTCTTGCCGGCGCCGACGTCTCCCTGCAGAAGCCGCAGCATCCGCGTTGGCGCGGCGAGGTCCGCCTCGATCTCGGCAAGCGCCCTTACCTGCGAGGCGGTGAGGGTAAAGGGGAGCGCGGCGGTGATCTTGTTCTTGAGGCGGCCATCGCCCCGCGTTGCGCGCCCGGACGCGCGGCGGAATTTTGCACGCACCAAGGCAAGCGCCAACTGGGAGGCGAGAAGCTCGTCGAGGGCAAGCCGCATGCGTGGCACCGATTGAGGAGCGACGTCCTCCGGCGCCGCCGGGCGGTGCAAGGCCCCGAGCGCTCCGGCGAAGGACGGCAGGCCAAGGCGGCGGAGCGTCTCCTCGTCGTGCCATTCGGGAAGCGGCGGGATTTTGGCAAGTGCCGCTTGGGCCGCGCGGCCGAGCGCCCCCTGCAAAAGACCTTCGGTCGATGGATAGACCGGCTCGACCGGCAGCATTTTGGCAAGCCCCCCGGAGTCAAGCACGCGGTCCGGGTGGACGATCTGGCGGTGTCCGTCCCAGAGTTCGAGCTTGCCCGAGACCCAGCGCGTCGCACCGGCGGGAAGGCTGCGCTCGATCCACTGAGGATTGGCGAGAAAAAAGACGAGAAGGACGTCCCCCGTTTCATCCTCGACGAGAACCTTGTAGGGCGAGTTGGAGCGCGGGGGCGGCGGGCGGTGCTCTGCAACCCTCACTTGGAGCGTCACCACCGTGTCGAGCGGTGCTTCGGCGATCTTCGGCCGGTTGCGCCGGTCGATGGCGGCGTAAGGAAGATGAAAAAGGAGGTCTATGACGCGGGCCCCGGCTGCGCTGCCGGAAAGCAGCCGGTCCAAAAGCTTCACCGTCTTCTCGCCGACTCCGGGCAGGCTTGCGGCGGAGGCAAAGAGGGGGTTGAGAAGTGGGGACCGCATCACAGCCGCTAAATTGGTTGTACATGAGTTCGGAGTTAATTCTGCATTGCCCCAATTGCAGGCCTTACGGCTTGAGCGGGCGAACTCCTGCTCCCGGCCCTGAGCAGACCCTCGTCAATTGTCGGTCGGTTGGGGCTCTCGGCCCGGGTAATTCGTGACGGTGAGCCATGAGTCATTTTTTCGTCTCCCAAGTCCAAGCCATCACCTAAGCAGATGGATGTGCCGAGAGGACGGATTGTTGACGAACTCAATCACCGGGGGGCGCGGAGATTTGAAGCGGTCGTTCAAAATGCCGACTTGGCGCGAGATCGTACCCCGCCCGGCGACCGTGGACATTCTGACGCCCTTGGGTATATTTTAATTCGTTTCTAATCCTTGGGTGTAATTTTATTTCGTTTCTAATAAGACAGTATTTGCTCGGTCAAGCAGAGCACTAGGCAGGTATCCTGTTCGGTATTATTCACATAGTTTTGCTCGTTCTCGAAGGCAGTCATCTTCCTGCGATCTCTCCCTCATGGAGGTCGATCAACGGTGAAGAAAACTGATAGCCAGATCCGTTGCATTTCGAATTCCTTCTTGGCCGCGTCGATACCGAGCCAAAAGACGTCAGGGCGCCGCTTTATTGGAAGGCCATCGCGATTGCCGCTACCTAGGGGAGCCCCTCGAACTGCTTGCCTTGGCTGGTGCTTGCGATTATGTGCGGCCCGTCAGGCGTTCCCGTTTCTGTCTGCCCGCCGCCTTCTGGCGGGAGCTTAGATCATGTCTGAATCCGAAACGAGGGTCTTCGTTCTTTGCGAAAGGCGCAGGCGGATAATCTTCCGCTCCTGGCGGCGCGGAATGCGCGAGATGGATCTCATCCTTGGGCATTTCTCAGAGGCCCATATCGCAGGACTAAGTGACAGCGAGCTCGATGATTACGAACGGTTGCTGGAGGTCCCGGACGGTGACGTGTTCAGCTGGATCGCTGGCAGGGCGCAGATCCCGGCATGTTATGATACGCCGCTCCTGCGCAAAATCCGCAACTTCCACAGCGGTATCGCCCCTTAATGAAGGACCCCGCCGTCATGCCCGGCCCTGAGCCGGGCATCCAGACCGCACGCCGCGGTCCTATGTTATGGCTGGCTGGATGGCCGGGTCATCCCCGGGGTTTGACCCGGGGACCGGCCATGACGTGGCCCTTTACAGACCTCACTCACGGATGCCTTTTACAAATCGCACCTTAGGACCCCTCGAGGCCCATTCCCAAAAATTCTAACTCCGTGCGGGAGCCGTGATCGATTTCAAACGCGCAGCAACCGAGCTCGCCAAAGGCGGCTCGCTAACCCTTGCCTCTGTCGCGGATGGCTTCGATGCCTTCCTCACGGCCGATCTCGCGCGCCTCCTTGCCAAGCAGGCGGAAAGCCGCCCGGTAGCGCTTGTTCATGTTGCACGCGACGGCCAGCGGGCGCGTGCCTTCGCCGAGGCGCTGGCCTTTGCCGCGCCCGATCTTGAAGCGCTCGACTTTCCGGCCTGGGATTGCCAGCCCTACGACCGGGTCTCGCCCGACCAGGGAATCGCGGCGCGCCGCCTCGTGGTGCTCTCGCGCCTTGCCCGGACGCGCCCGGGGCTAGAGCGGCCCAGGATCCTCTGTACAACGGTCAACGCCCTCCTCCAGCGTGTTCCGCCCCTGCCCAAGATCGCGTCGGATTCATTTTCCGCCGCGCCCGGCAACATTGCCGACCGCGATGCGATCGTCGAATGGCTCGAAGCCAATGGTTTCACGCGCTCCTCAAGCGTGCGCGACACCGGCGAATACGCCGTGCGCGGCGGTATTCTCGATCTCTTCCCGCCCGGCATGCCGCAGCCCGTGCGTCTCGATTTTTTCGGCGACACGCTCGAATCGATCCGCGCCTTCGATCCTGAGACTCAGCGCACGACGGGGCAGCTGCGCGGCCTCGATCTCGTGCCGGTGAGCGAGGTTCGGCTCACTGCCGCGTCTATAAAAAGATTCCGTCAAGGCTATGTGACACACTTCGGCGCGCAGACGCGAGGCGACCCCCTCTACGAGGCGGTGAGCGAAGGCCGCCGCTATCAAGGCCTCGAACATTGGCTTCCGCTCTTTTACGAGCGCCTCGATACCCTATTCGATTACTGCGCGGGCGCGCCCTTTGCCTTCGATCCGCTCGCGGAGCAAGCAGCGAACGAGCGGCTCGCGCAAATCGAGGACTATCACGGCGCGCGCAAAAGCGCCTACGGCTCCGATCCGGCAAACGCAAGCTATAAGCCGCTGCCGCCGGACGCGCTTTATCTCTCACGCTCCGAATGGCAGGCGCGCAAGAAGGGAGCGCCTTCCGTCTCTTTCGCACCCTTTGCCGAACCGCAGACCAAAGGTTTGGTCATCGACTGTGGCTCGAAGCCCGGGCGCGGTTTTGCGGCCGAGCGCGCCGACCCCAAGGTCAATGTGTTTAACGCCGCAATCGATCATGTGCGCGCGCTGCAGGCCGCCGGCAAGCGCGTGATCCTTGCCGCATGGTCCGACGGCTCGCGCGAGCGCCTCGGCCATATCCTTGCCGATCATGGACTCGCCGCCGCAGCGCCCATCTCCTCTTATGCTCAGGGCCTCGCCCTTCCGCCTTCGACCTTGGGGCTTGCCGTCATCGGCATGGAGCAAGGCTTCGAGACGGAAGGCCTTGCCATCATCGGCGAACAGGACATCCTTGGCGACCGTCTGCTCGCGGGGCGGCGCAAGCCCCGCCGCGCCGAAAATTTCCTCACCGAGGCCGGCGCGCTCATGGCAGGCGATCTCGTCGTTCATGTCGATCATGGAATTGCGCGCTTTACAGGCCTTAAGACCATCGAGGCGGCCGGGGCTCCGCACGATTGCCTCGAATTGCACTATGCCGAAGGGGCCAAACTCTTTCTGCCCGTCGAAAACATCGAGCTTTTGTCTCGCTACGGATCGAGCGAGAGCGAGGTTGAGCTCGACAAATTAGGCGGCGTCAGCTGGCAAAAGCGCAAGGCCCGCACGCGGAAGCGCATTCTTGAGATGGCGGGCGATCTCATTAAAATCGCCGCTGCCCGCCAGACGAGATCGGCGCCAAAGCTCGTGCCGCCCGACGGCCTCTATGCCGAGTTCTGCGCGGGCTTTCCTTACCAAGAAACCGAGGATCAGCAGGCGGCAATCGATGCGGTGCTCGACGACCTCGCCTCCGGGCGTCCAATGGATCGCTTGATCTGCGGTGACGTCGGCTTTGGCAAGACGGAGGTTGCTCTGCGCGCCGCATTGGTGGCCGCAACAAATGGCAAGCAGGTCGCGGTCATCGTACCGACAACCCTGCTCGCGCGACAGCATTATAAGAACTTCACCGCGCGCTTCGCGCATATGCCGGTTAAGGCCGTGCAGATCTCGCGCATGGTGCCTGCCGCCGAACTCAGGGCGGCGAAGCTTGGCGCCGCTTCGGGTGAGGCCGACATTATCATCGGCACCCACGCGATCCTTGGCAAGGGCGTAAAATTCAACGATCTCGGCCTCGTGATCATCGACGAGGAGCAGCACTTTGGTGTCAAGCAAAAGGAGCGGCTCAAGGAGCTGCGCGCCGAGGTCCATGTGCTAACCCTTTCGGCAACTCCTATCCCGCGCACGCTTCAGCTCGCCATGACGGGCGTGCGCGAGCTCTCGATCATCGCAACGCCGCCCGTCGACCGTCTTGCGGTGCGCACCTCGATTGCGCCCTTTGATGAGATGCTCGTACGCGAAGCGTTGCTGCGGGAGCGCTACCGCGGCGGCCAGAGCTTCTTCGTTTGCCCGCGAATCGAGGATCTCGATGAGGCCGGCGCCTTTTTGCGCCAGAACGTTTCAGAAGTGAAATTCGTGACCGCGCATGGGCAGCTCGCACCCTCCGGTCTCGAAGACAGGATGGCCGCGTTCTATGACGGCAAATATGACGTGCTCCTCTCAACGGCGATCGTCGAGTCGGGCCTTGATATTCCGGCGGCTAATACCCTCGTGGTCTACCGGGCGGATATGTTTGGCCTCGCTCAGCTTTATCAGCTGCGCGGTCGGGTCGGACGCTCCAAGGTCCGCGCCTATGCGCTCTTCACGGTGCCGCAGAACCGCACGCTGACCGTGCAAGCCGAACGCCGCCTAAAGGTCATGCAGTCGCTTGATAAGCTGGGCGCCGGGTTCGAGCTGGCGAGCCATGACCTCGACATTCGCGGCGCAGGCAATCTCCTCGGCGAGGAGCAATCGGGCCATATCAAAGAAGTCGGCTACGAGCTTTATCAGGACATGCTGCGCGAGGCGGTCGAAGCCTTGCAGGCGGGAATCGAGGAGCCCGCCGAAGAGGCGTGGTCGCCCTCGATCACGCTTGGGACGGCGGTGACGATCCCCGAAACCTATGTGCCGGATCTGCAGGTGCGCTTGAGCCTCTACCGGCGGCTTGCGGGCCTCCAATCCGACGCAGAAATCGAATCCTTCGCGGCCGAGCTCATCGACCGCTTTGGGCCTTTACCCGGAGAGGTCGAGGAGCTTTTGAAACTGGTGGCAGTCAAAGTGCTTTGCCGCGAGGCGAACGTCGAGAAGGTAGAAGCGGGGCCGAAAGGCATTATCGTGGCCTTTCGCGGCAATTCCTTTGCAAATCCGCAGGGCCTTGTGCGTTATGTCGCCGAGCAGGGCCCCTTCGCCAAGGTGCGCCCGGATATGAAGATCGTGTTTTCGCGCGAGCTTGAGACCAACGCCGCGCGGCTCAAGGAGACGGGCGCGATCTTGCGGGTGCTGGCCGCGATTGCGGCGAGGAAGGCGGCGTGAGTGCAAGCGAGCCGCCCAAGGGCTCTCAAGCTTAACGAGGGAGCCATTCTCATAGAAGCCGTGTCTCAAATAGAGGCACCCCGTTTGCTAGATTCCGCCCCTAGTATTGTTTCGCCGCATACACTCGTGCGTAGATCGATCATCCGAGGCGGATCGCAGAGGCCCTCCTGCACCCTTGCTGCTTCTGGCGCTGCTCAGGTGCGGGCCTCGCGGATTAGAAGATGAGTGCGCCTCCGATCTGCCCAGGGATGATGCCTAGCGTATTGGAGAGGACCCCACGGGCAAATTGCCAACAAGGTTTCGGCAATCCATGAGCACCTGCAGCATCACTTTTCGCTAACTGATCATGGTTTTTGGTGCCTCAGGCTGCGGCATCGGATTGATTCCAAGCCGGTAAGCCTCATTCGAGACCAACCTCAGATCCCTCTCATAATTGGCAAACTGCCGGGCAGCCTGGCCCGAAAGGCGCAGCGGCAGGCAGTGGACAGCAATCTGAATGGCTGAAGAGCGTCGATCTCCGGCGGCAGCGCACCAACGCTGGCCTCAACAAGGGCGAAGGCCGTAACGCGCTTGCCCGAGTGCCGGCCGCCTAAGTTGCCTATTGTGCACTTTCGTGTATTCACCCCTATATTGGTTGAGGGCCGCTCGTCATTCTAAGCCTCAGCCGGCCCGGAAAGGATTGCGATGGCCAAGGCAAGATTCGCAGTTGTTTCTCTG
>Ga0209810_1001908_pt1 | contig 27835 bp, 24 predicted proteins | sample Coa_R1_7_FD_187159 | JGI IMG/M metagenome (GOLD analysis project Ga0209810, IMG submission 187159) | Surface soil microbial communities from Centralia Pennsylvania, which are recovering from an underground coalmine fire - Coalmine... | ecosystem: Environmental > Terrestrial > Soil > Unclassified... | reverse complement strand
TGCCCGACTATGTCCCGCAGTCCAGCCTGTCCGACTACACCCGCTTCGGCATCCGCAAGGGCGACAACGACCTCAACAACATGCTCAGCCGGACGCTGGACGAGATGCGGGCGGATGGAACGCTGCTGCAGCTCCTTCAGCGCTATGGGCTCACCCAGCGGGCATTGACCCTGATGCCGCAGCTCGGCTGATCTACACGGCACTCTGGGCGGGGCGGGACCGGCCGGTCCCGCCCCGCCGTATACTTTCTTACTCACCCGGCGCCCTCTGCTCACGTGGGTGTGCGGTAGCAGGGCTCCCCCTTCGGGAACATGAGCGAGGGTGCCCCTCATCTGCGTGTCCACGAGCCTATTGCGCCGGGGCCGCGCCCCCACGGAGGCGACCTGTGCTGTTCGAGTGGAATGACATCGTCACCTTCACCCCGAAGCTGCTGGAAGGGGCGAAGCTGACCGTGCTGCTGACGGTCGTGGTGATGGCGATTGCGCTGGTGCTGGGGCTGCTCCTGGCCCTCGGCCGACTGTCCCACACCCGGCTGCTGCGCTGGCCGGCCACCGCCTACGTGGAGTTCATCCGCGGCACCCCGCTACTGCTCCAGTTGTTCTACCTGTACTTCGTGTTGCCGTTCCTGGTGATCCCAGGGCTGTTTCCCGACGGCATCAAGCTACCGGCGCTGGTCGCGGGCATCATTGGGCTCAGCCTCAACTACTCCGCGTACCTGTCCGAGGTCTACCGCGCCGGCATCCAGGCGGTGGACCGAGGGCAGACCGAGGCCGCCCTGTCGCTGGGCATGAGCGGGATTCAGACGATGCGGCTGGTGGTGCTGCCGCAGGCGATTCGCACCATCCTGCCGCCGATCGCCAACTACTTCATCTCGCTGTTCAAAGACACCTCGCTTGTGTCGGTCATCACGCTGACCGAGCTGATGTTCACCGGCGAGATCCTGGCCGCCAGCACCTTCAAGCACATCGAGATCTTCACGATGATCGCGTTGATCTACTTCGCAATGTGCTACCCCAGCTCGCTGTTCGTCGGCTGGCTGGAGCGGCGCCTCCGCACCGGCTACCGCCGGGCGCAGCCGAAGGGCGGGGCGAAGCCGGGGGCGATGGTTCCGCTGGCGGAGGCGCGCTGATGGGCGTGCCGATGATCCAGATCGAGCGGCTGCACAAGTGGTTCGGCCGGCTGCACGTACTGAACGACGTCTCGCTCTCGGTGGAGAAGGGCGAGAAGGTGGTTATCATTGGCCCGAGCGGTGCCGGCAAGAGCACGCTGCTGCGGGTAGTGAACTACCTGGAGCCGTTCGACAGCGGCACCATCCGCATCAACGGCGAGCCGGTCTACCGCTACGAGGTGAACGGCAAGCTGGTGCGCGACCCGGAGTGGAAGATCCGCCGGGTGCGCGCCGAGGTCGGGATGGTGTTCCAGCGCTTCAACCTGTTCCCGCACATGACCGCGCTCCAGAACGTCATCACCGCCCCGATCCACGTCCGTGGCCTGAGCCGCCGCGACGCGGAGGAGCGCGGCCGGGCGCTGCTGGCCAAGGTGGGCCTGGCGGACAAGCTGGACGCCTACCCGGCGGAGCTGTCCGGCGGACAGCAGCAGCGCGTCGCGATCGCCCGCGCCCTGGCGATGGAGCCAGAGGCGATGCTGTTCGACGAGGCCACCTCGGCGCTGGACCCGGAGCTGGTGGGCGAGGTGCTGCGGGTGATGCGCCAGCTCGCCGCCGAGGGGATGACGATGCTGGTGGTCACCCACGAGATGGGCTTCGCCCGCGAGGTGGCGGACCGGGTGGTGTTTATGGACAACGGCGTCATCGTGGAGCAGGGTCCCTCGGATGTCATCTTCCGCCGACCCGACAACGAGCGCACCCGTTCCTTCCTTCAGGCGATCCTGACACACTGACGGGCTCAGGAGTCCCAACCGCGCCAGGCGGAGCGTGCTCAGGTGCTCCGCTGGCCACGCACCGCCCAGGCGCGAGCGATGAGGGGAATCGAGCCGTCCGTGGCGATCGGGAGCCCGGCGCGGATGCGGTCCCGCAGCGCGACGCGGCGCTCGTCGCTGAGCGACATGGCGTAGCTTGGCGCCGGCCCCTGGCCGCCCAGGAACGGGGACCAGTAGTCGTCGAAGTCGCGGAAGGGCGTGGGGACGTCGATCGCCCGCGCCTCGACCTCCCGCAGCCCGGCGTCGCGGAAGAGCTGTGCCAGCGGCGCCGGCTTGCAGAGCGGGAAGCGCCGCCCTTCATCCAGCTCCACTGCCGCCGGGTCGAGCGCCGCCGCCGCGTCCCAGAAGTGCCGCATCAGTTGCATCTCGCCAGCGTAGTCCCAGACATACGCGGCCACCGCGCCGCCAGCCCGCGTGACCCGCGCCATCTCGCGTGCCGCGTCCGCCGGCCGTGGGACGAAGTTGAGCACCAGCCCGGAAACGGCCGCGTCGAACTGCCCAGCCTCGAGGGGAAGCTGCTGGGCATCGCCCACCTGGAAGCTGGCGCGAGGATCCGGCGTCTGCGCTCGCGCGTAGCGCGCGTATGCCTCGGACTGGTCGATCCCCATGACCGCGCGCGGCGCTGCCTCCGCCAGGATCGTCTGTGTCAGCGCCCCGGTTCCACAGCCGACGTCGAGCCAGCGAGCACCCGGTGGCACCGCCAGCCAGGCCAGAAACTCCCGTGCAACCAGCCGGCTCCAACGGCCGACATAGGGCTCGTACGCCGCGCCACTCGCCCAGATGCTCATCGCGCCCTCCCGAGCTGGGCCTGTCCAAGCCCAGGCATGCTGGCAGCGTACCGCAGTTCGGACGCAGTGATCGAGCCCGATGCCCCCCAGCTACAGGGCGGCCCACTCGCCCGTCGGGCTGAGCTGTGCCGCCCTCAACTCGGGGGCGCGCCTCCTGGCGGGCCCGCGGGCCCGAAGGAGAGGCCGACGGCGCGGCGTCAGCCGGCGACTGCCGCGCGGTACACCTCCAGCGTCCGGGCGGCGGTGGTGTACCAGGAGAAGCGGGCGGCGCGCTCCGGGCCGGCCACGGCGAACTGTCGCCGCAGCGCTTCGTCCGCCAGCACGCGCTCGATCGCCGCGGCCAGCGACTCTGGAGCGCGGGCGTCGGCGTAGAGCGCCGCGGCGCCGCCGACCTCGCGCAGCGCCGGCTGGTCGGCGCACAGCACCGGCGTGCCGCAGGCCATCGCTTCGAGCACCGGCAGCCCGAATCCCTCGTGCAGCGACGGGACGACCAGCAGCGTCGCACCACGGTACCAGGCGGCCAGATCCGCATCCGGCACCCAGCCCTCAAAGCGTACCTGCCGCTCTAGCCCGAGCACCGAGACGAGGGCGCGCACCTGCGCGTCGCGCCAGCCGGAGGCGCCCAGGATATGCAGCGGCGGGGGACGCCGGCCCGCGCGCGCCAGCAGCGCGTAGGCGCGAACCAGCCCATCCAGGTTCTTGCGCGGGTAGGATTGCCCTACCCAGAGCAGGTAGCCGCCGGGCTCGCGCCGCGGGCCCGCGGGTGAGAAGCGCCGCGTATCGACGCCCAGGGGGATGGCACGGATGGCAGCGCGAGGGATGTGCATCGTCGCGCTGATCTCGGCGGCGGCAAACTCACTGGTCGCCAGGATGCGTCGGGCCCGGCGCACGGAGGCGCGGCGCATCACCTGCCAGTACAGCCGCAGCCAGCCGGGGAGGCGCGTCCAGGGCAGAAACGGCTCCGCCTCGTGCAGCGTCAGCACGATCGGCCGCGGCGCCGCCAGCGGGGCGACGTTGACCGGCGCGTGGAAAACGTCCACCCCGGCCCGCGCTGCCAGCAGCGGCAGAAGCGCCTGCTCCCAGAGCGCGCGAACCACGAACGAGCCCGGCGGGACCGCGCACGGCACCAGCCGCACGTTGGGCGCTGGCTGGAACAGCCCCGCGTTCCAGCCAGCGGCGAACAGCGCATAGTGCACGCTCGGATCCACGGCGGGCAGATGGGCCGCCAGCGCCCGCACGTAGGTCGCGTCGCCGCCGGATCGGCCCGGAACACAGGCGAGCGTGTTGATCCCAACCAGCATTGGGGAGCCACCCGAAGAAGAGCGCTCCTCCCCCAGGGCGCCGCGCTACCGCTCGTGGATGTGGCGGATGCCCATCAGGCTGAGCAGGAACGACGAGAACACGATCTGCGAGCCGACCACGATGAACGTCAGCCCGAAGATCGCCAGCCGCACCTGGTCCAGCGAGCCGAAGCCGCTGGAGGTCCAGCGCCAGACGATGTAGCCGTCGCCGGTCAGCCCGATCAGCAGCAGCAGCGCGCCCACCAGGATGCCGCGCTCCAGGGTGAAGCGACGGTAGAACGCCTCCAGCAGCGCGTCGTGCTCCTCGAAGCCCTCGGTGAGCGCGTAGGTGCGGGCATACAGGCCCAGGCTGCCGAGCTGGAAGCCGAGGATGGTGAGCATCGCCCCGACGACCTGCATGTGCAGGTCGATCGCCCGGCCGCCGATGTACAGCGGGCCGGGGGTGAGCGCCGCCAGGATCAGCAGCCCGAGCGCGAACATCAGCCCGCCTGGCAGCCAGTAGAGGTAGGCGGGACTGTACAGCAGCATGAAGCGCAGGTGGCGCCAGCCGTCGCGGAAGGAGCGGAGCTTGGAGGCGCCCTGGCGGGGGTAGTAGCGCACCGGCGCCTGCGCAATCGCCAGGTTGGCGCGCATCGCGTTCACCAGCATCTCGGAGGCGAACTCCATCCCGGTGGTGCGCAGCCGCATCTTATGGTACGCCTCGCGGCTGAACGCGCGCATCCCGCACTGGCTATCGGCCACGCTGGCGCCGAACAGCAGCCGCAGGATCAGTGACAGCAATGGGGTGCCGAGATGCTGGTGCAGCCACGGCATCGCCCCGGGCTGAATTCCGCCCGTGAAGCGATCGCCGACGACGAACTGGTAGCCCTGCCGGAGCGGCTCCAGGAAGCGGGGCAGCGCGCCGAGATCGTAGGTATCATCGGCGTCGGCAATGACGATGTACTGGCCCTGCGCCTCCTCGATCCCGCGCCGCAGTGCGTAGCCGTAGCCCTGGCGCGGCTCGTGGACCACGCGGGCGCCGGCCTCGCGGGCGATGCGGCAGGAGTTGTCGGTGGACCCGTTGTCGCAGACGACGATCTCGCCATCCAGCCCGGCCTCCTCCAGGGCGCGCCGGGCCTTGGCGATGGAGCTGCCCACCGTGGCCTCCTCGTTGAGGCACGGGAAGACGATCGAGACTTCCGGCGTCCCCGAGCTCACCACAGGTGGCCGTGCCAGCTCAGCCGGCGCTTCAGCGCAAGCGGCAGGCGGTGCTCCTGCGTCCCGGCGAGATAGCCGGCCAGCCGGCTCAGCTCGAACAGCAGCGTGTAGGGAATCCAGTGGCCTTCTCCACGCTTCACAAGATAGACGAGCTCGCCCCAGAGATAGGCGAGCCCCCGAGAGCTGATCGGACCAGAAGCGTCGCGCAGAATGTGCCGCAGCGTCGCGCCGCTGTCGAAGCTCCGCTTGAAGATGCCGAGCAGCGAGTAGCGATGCGCATGGTACACCGCCGCGGCTGGATCGTAGGCGATCTCGTACCCCGCGGCGCACACCCGCCGCGCCCAGTCCTGATCCTCGCTCATCAGCAGCGATTCGTCAAACGGGAACCGCTCCCAGACGTCCCGCCGAATGGCGGCGTTGGCGTTCGAGAACGCCACCCCGTCTGACGCGACCGAGCTACCCCGCCGCACCAGGCGACGCGGCGGGTAGGTCGTCTCCAGAAAGTACCATTGCGGCGGCGCGGTGTGCGGCCAGGGCAGTTGTCGGCCGTAGCTGCCGGCCACGTTCGGCGCCTCCAGGTTGCCCACCAGCGTCGCCAGCCAGCGCGGCCCCACCGGGAGCGCATCCTGGCTGAGGAACACCAGCGCCCGCCCCCGAGCCAGCGCTGCCGCCTGGTTCTTGGTGCGGCCGAAGCCGAACTCGCGCGGGGGAATCTGCTGGAGCCGCACCGGCCAGCGCCGAAACTGCTCGATCGTGCCATCCGTGGAGCCGGAATCGACCGCGATCACCTCGTAGGGCTCCGGGGCGACCTGGCTGAACAGCATGGGCAGCAGCCGCTCGAGGTACGGCCCGGCCTGCCTGGTTAACAGGATGATGCTGGCGAACATACGGCGCGGCGCTGCCCACTCCCGCCCGCCGCCGCGGGCGCGTCATTCTAGGACTCGCCGCGGGCCGTGGCAACCTTAAGCAGACCCAGCTGGAATCCGGAAAGCGCGACCCTTCTGTAACCTGCTGGTGCCCGCGCGGACGCCTGCGCGCCTGCCAGTGTCTCGCGGCTCGTCCGTGCCTGCCTGGCGCACCGGCCCTGGCCACCGCGCGATCCCTCAATCTGCTAGCGTCTCTTGGGAGGTGGAGCGTGAAGCAACGGTATGGGCTGATTGGCTATCCGTTCGATGGCGGGGCGAGTCTGGGCCGGCCGGGGGCGCGCTACGCGCCGGAGGCGATCCGCAAGGCGCTCGGCTGGATCACCTACCGCATTGTGGACGGGATGATCTTCGACGTCGAGGCGGATCAGGTGCTGAACCTGTCGGAGGTGGAGATCCAGGACCTGGGGGACGTCGCGGTCGTGCCGGCGGACATCGGCAAGACAGTGGAGCGGACGCGGGAGCGGGTTGCCCAGGCGGTGCGCGAGGGCTACTTCCCGATCGTGCTCGGCGGGGACGACTCCGGCGGCTTTCCCGCGCTGGCCGGGCTACACGATGCTACCGCCGGTCCGATCGGCGTCATCCATCTGGATGCCCACTTCGACCTGCTGGAGGAGTCGGAGGCGCAGGGGCGGCTGTCGCAGAGCAGCCCGCTGCGCCGGGTGCTGGAGCTGCCGCGGGTGGACCCGCGCGCGGTGATCCAGATCGGCCAGCGCGGCTTCAACTTCGCCCGCTACCACGCCTTCACCCGCGAGCAGGGGATGAGTCGGGTAACCGCCCGCGAGTACGACCGGCTGGGCACCGAGGTGGTGGCGGCGCGAGCGCTGGAGGTGGCCGGGCGCGACGGGGCGACGATCGGGGTGATGTTCGACATCGACGTGTTGGACACGGCGTTCGCGCCGGGGACCGGGGCCAACGAGCCGGGCGGGCTGAGCTCGCGGCAGATCATCGACTTCCTGCGGCTCGTCGCCCCGCGCGTGGCGCTGCTCTGGATCGCGGAGACGAACCCGCTGTACGACGTGCACGGCGAGACGGCCCAGGTGGCGGCCTACGCCATCTTCCACACCATCGCCGCCCGGGCCATCGCTGGCGCCAGGCCAGGCTAGTCGGCCGAGGGCTCTACGCTCACCATCTCATCCGCCGCGGCCGGGCTGGCTCCCAGCCAGCGCGCGGGCGGCGTCTGGGCGGCCAGTTCGGGGCCGGCAAGCCGGGGGCTGGAGCCTTCCAGGAGCTGCAGGACTCCACCGGGCAGGCCGCTGAGAATCTGCAGCGCCCCGGTGAGCAGTCCCACCGCGACCGCGAGCTCGCCCGGCGAGCCGAGGGTGGCGACGAACGCCGCCTCGCGCGGACCGAAGCCGCTGAAGGAGATCGGCAGCGCGCCGGCCAGCGTGGCCCAGGTGATCGCCCAAGTCAGCCGGAGCGGGTCCACCGTGGCGTGCAGCGCCAGCAGCAGCAGGTAGACCATAAAGATGTAGATGAAGTGCAGCGGCAGCGAGAAGACGGTCGCGAGCAGGAAGAGCGCCGGGCGGCTGGCGAACGTCCGGACGGCGTCGAGCAAGGAGCGCAGCGCCGGCTGGGCGAAGGACGGGGTGAGCGCTAGCGCCGGCCGCTCGCACAGCGCTAGCAGCCGCGGTCCAATGATGGCCGCCGCGGTGAGCCCGGCCGCGACCGCCAGGAGCCCGAGCGCGGAGACCTGGAACATCAGGCTGCCGCCCCCAGTCGCCAGCCAGCCGGCCGGGGCGCCGAGCCAGGCGAGCGCCACCAGCCCGGCCACGCGGTCGAGCGCCACGCTGAGCAGCCCGAGCGACAGCCACACCCCGCGCCGGCTCAACAGGTACGCCTTGACGACGTCGCCTCCGGCGTTGCTCGGCAGGAATGTGCCAAAGAAGTAGCCGCGCATTGTCAGGTCGAACAACGGCAGCGACGGCTGGCGGGCACCGAGGCCGCGCAGGATCAGGCGCCAGCGCTCGGACAGCAGGTAGGTGTAGCCCATGTTCAGCGCCAGCACCACCGCCAGCAGCAGCGGGTCCGCCCCGGCCACCAGCCGCCACAGCGCGCCGAAGTCGAGCGAGAGCAGCGCCGCGATCAGCGCGACGCCGACCAGGAGCTGCAGCGCGAGCCGGAACCAGGACGAGCGCGCGGCGCCGGCCAGTGGAGCGCGCAGGCTAGCGAGCATCGCCCCGCCGGGCAAGCGCGACCAGCGACAGCCCCGTGGGCAGGTCGATGCCAGCGCGAATCAGGCGGTTCTCGCCGAACAGCAGACTCGCCAACGCTCGGTTGACCGGGCCCGGCGGGAGCCAGAAGTCGGTCTTCAGCTCGCCGTTGACGCGGTGGCCGCGCAGCATCTCGGCGAGCCGCTTGGCGATGACGACTGGCAGCAGCACCATGTTGGCGTAGGTGATCCGCTCCACCTGGAATCCGGCCTCCCGCAGTGCGCGGACCAGCCCCCCGCGCCGGTAGCGGTAGACGATCCGGCTGGCCCGGTCGTGCTCCCCCCGCAGCCAATCATACGCGCCCACCCGCACCAGCAGCCGCCCGCCCGGCCGGAGCACCCGGGCGAACTCGCGCAGCGCGCCGGCGTGGCACTCGCGCGGCACGGCGCTCAGCACGTCGAACGAGGTCACCAGGTCGAAGGTCTCGCTCTTGAACGGGAGCACGGTTGTGGAGGCCCGCACCAGCCGGGTGAACCCACGACGGCGAGAGAAGTCGAGCGCCAGATCGGAGATGTCGATGCCGGTGACCCGCCCGCGCCGCGCCAGCCGCACCAGCATCCCCCCGGTACCGCAGCCAGCGTCAAGAATCTCCAGCGGGCCTGCCTCGCTCGCCTGATCCAGCAGAAGGTCCGTCAACTGGTTCATTCCGAGATACCACCAGAGCACCTCCTCATTGAGGTACGTCAGGCGATACATCCCTGGCTCCACGCAGCCTCCAGCCCACAGCGGCGAGCGCGGCACTATAGGCAGTCCCGCCGCCCCTGGTCAAGCCAGAGGGAGCCGCTGCCGCGGCGACCACAGGCGTGGCAGCCAGGGCGCTGGCCTGGCGTATAGTGGTCGCGATGACACGGGCTACGGGACGGAGTGCGCGGTGAAGGTCTGCCTGGTGTCCGGCCTGTATCCGCCGCACGCGCTCGGGGGTGCGGAGCGCTACGTCGCGACGCTGGCTGAGCGGCTTGGGCGCGAGTGCGAGGTGGTAGTGCTTGCCGCCGGCCCGCCAGGCTGGGGGAGCTGGCGGCCGCGGCTGACCGTGGAGCAGGGAGTACACGTCTACCGCTTCTTCCCCACCAACACCTACTTCCTGCCGCGCTTCGCCCGCGCCTCGGCCGCCCGGCGGGCAGTGTGGCACCTGCTGGACGTCTGGAATCCGCATACCTATCTCGCGGCCCACGCGGTTCTGGCCCAGGAGCAGCCGGACGTGGTCCACCTGCACAACCCGCAGGGCCTCTCCACCGCCGCGCTGTCCGCGGCGACGCGGCTGCGCCTGCCCCAGGCGGTGACGTTGCACGACTACGGCCTGTGGTGCCGTCGGGGCACGGCGCTGCACGGCGCCCGGCGCTGCGGTCCCGCCGACCTGCTCTGCCGACTCCACGAGCGGGTGCAGCGCCAGGTCACCCGCCAGGTCGCGCTGGCGCTGGCGCCGTCGCGCTTCGCGCTGGAGGCCTACCGAAGGCGGGGATTTTTCCCCGGGGCGCGGTGGGAGAAGCTGCCGCTCCCCGCCGGGCCGCTCGCCGGCGGGGCGAGCGGCCCGGCCTGCACCGTGGCCGACGAGACGTTCGACGTGACGTACATTGGCCAGCTCGCGGCGCACAAGGGGGTGTCGGTGCTGCTGCGGGCGTTCCGAAGCGAGCCAGATCCGACCTGGCGGTTGCATCTGGCAGGCAGCGGCGACGACGAGCCAGCGCTGCACCGGCTGGCGGCGGGCGACAGTCGGGTGCGCTTCCTCGGTCACCTTGGGGCGGAGCAGTGCCGGGCGCTGCTCGCGCGGACCGACGTGGTGGTGATCCCGTCTGTCTGGGATGAGAATGCGCCACTAGTGGCGCTGGAGGCGTTCCAGGCCGGACGACCGATCGTCGCCGCCCGGGTGGGCGGGCTTCCGGAGCTGGTCCAGCCCGGGGTCAACGGCGTGCTGGTGCCACCAGGCGATGCCGCTGCGCTCCGCCAGGCGCTACGCCAGCTCGCGGATGCTCCTCCCGAGCGCGACCGGCTGGCGGCGGGAGCACGCGCCGCGCTGGTGGCGCACGATCTCGACACGCACGCACGGACGCTGCTCGGCTGGTACCAGGAGCTGCTCGCCCCGGAGCGCGCGCCCGTCCCCGGTTAGCGCGCCTGAAAGATCTCCTGGAGGTTGCCCCAGGCGAAGGCGAGGAGGAAGAGGAGCAGGCCTAGTCCAGCCCAGAGCACGATTTGCATCTCGTCGTCCAGCTTCGGCATCGGCGTACCTCCTGTGCATTTCCAGTTAACCGCAGCGGTACCGCGTTAGCAAGCCCTGCGCCTGGTTCCAGTGGAGCTGCCACTGGGCAATACCCTGGGCTGGCACAGAGGACGACTGGCCGATGCTCACCCTGAAGGGGTCTTGGCCTCGGTCGGCGCCGCTTCCTCCGCCGCCGCTTCTGCCTCCGCCGACTCCTCGCCCTCGTCGGCTTCGGCGAAGACACCGAAGAGCGCGTGGAAGCCCCGGGCCAGCAGCGGCGCTAGGCCTTGCGGTGCCAGCACCGCGATCAGCGCCATCGCCAGCCCGAGCGACAGGTTGCGATAGGCGTCGAACGCGCGGAGAAACTCGGTCAGGAAGGTGAGGATGGCGGTGCCGGCGATCGGGCCCCAGAACGTGCCCCAGCCGCCCAGCACGATCATCGCCAGCAGGTTGGCCATGATCCCAAAGTCGAACAGCGAGGTGGAGGCGGCGCCCAGGTAGTGCGCGGTGAAGCCACCGGCCAGGCCAGTGAAGAAGGCGCTGAAGACGAACAGCAGCAGCTTGAACCGAAAGGGATCTACCCCGCGGCTCACCGCATACTCCTCGGAGTCGCGCAGCGCGGTGAGCGCGATCCCGACCGGCGAGTGCAGCAGCCGCCAGATGGCGAAGCTGGCGATCAGGAAGAAGGCCAGCGCCAGGTAGTAGTAGAAGACGATCTCGTACTCAGGCCCCAGGAGGGTATCGAAGCCGAGCTTCGGGACGAACAGCAGCCCGTAGCCGCCGCCGCTGATAATCTTCGGGCCGGTCGTAATGAAGTTGCGCGCCAGCTCGTGGAACGCGAGTGTCAACAGCACGACGTAGATGCCGCGCAGCCGCAGCGTGGGCAAGCCGATGAGCACCGCCGCGATCACCGCGGCGATGGGGGCGGCCCAGATGCTGAGCCACGGGTTCACCCCGAACGATTGCGACAAGGTCGCGGTGGTAAAGGCGCCTACGGCGTACAGCGCGAGCTGCCCGAACGAGTAGATGCCCGAGACGCCCATAATCAGGTTCCAGCACTGGGCGACGATGCCGTAGATGAAGAACGTGATGATCAGGTGCATCACGTAGTTGCCGCCGTCGATCAGCGACAGGCCCCAGGGCAGGACGAGCAGCACCACCAGCAGGCTGAACAGCCCGAGCCAGTTCACCTCGGCCCACGGCCGAGCGGCGAACAGGAGCCGGCTGTGCTCGCCGGGCGCGGCTGGCTCGAGGGCGGCTTCGGCCTCGTCGCGGATCACAGCCGCCGCACCTCGCCCAATCCGAACAGGCCGTTGGGCCGCAGCACGAGCATAACGATCATGAACAGGAACAGCCCCGGCAGCGCCCAGCTTGCGCCCAGGTACACCTGGAGGAACGCCTCCAGCAGCCCGATGATGTAGGCGGCCCAGATCGTCCCCGGCACGCTGCCCAGGCCTCCAAAGATCGTCACCACCAGCGCGCGCAGCATCGGCGCCAGGCCAGCGGTAGGGAAGATGTAGAAGATGGAGGAGAGCAGCACCCCGGCCAGCCCGGCCAGCGCGGCGCTGACGCACATGACGATGAGGAACACGGTCAAGATCGGGATGCCCATGAGCTTCGCAGCATCCATATTCTGGGACACGGCCCGGATCGCCATTCCGTAGCGCGAGGCGCGGAGAAAGAGCGTCATCAGGAACAGGCAGACGACCGCGACCCCGATCACGAGCAGGCCGTGGTAGTTGATCAGCACGGTTCCGACCTTGAAGCTCCCCTCCAGCACCGCCGGGATCTGCTTCACCTGCGGCCCGAAGAGCAGCAGCACCGCGCTCTCGATGACGATGGACGTGCCAAGGGTGGCGATCAGCGAGGCGCTATCGCGGTTCGGATTGTCCAGCAGCGGATTGATGAGCGTGAGCTGCAGCACCAGGCCGATAATGGCTGCGCCCAGCACTGCCAGCAGAAACGCCGCGTAGACCGGTAGCCCGGTCTGGCTGATCAGGAAGAAGGCGATGTACCCGCCGGCCAGGTACAGCGCGCCATGCGCCAGGTTGAGCATGCGCAGCGAGCCCCAGATCAGAGTGAGCCCGAGCGCCATCAGCCCGTAGACCGAGCCGTACAGGATGCCGCTGTAGACCGCCTGCAGCAGCTTCTCCATCCCCGTCTCCCATCAGCCCAGGTAGGCGGCGAGGAGCGCCTGGTCGCGCAGCAGCTCCTCGGCTGGCCCTTCGCGCACCAGGGTCCCCGCCTCCAGAAGGTACATCCGGTCCGCCAGCCCCGCCACGTGGTCCGCGTTCTCGTCCACCAGCAGGATCGACAGCCCGGAGCGCTTGATCTCGTGGATCGTGTTGTACACCTGCTCGATCACCAGCGGCGCCAGGCCCAGCGAGGGCTCGTCGATCATCAGGACGCGCGCCTTGCTCATCAGCCCACGGCCGAGCGCCAGCATCCGTCGCTCGCCGCCGGAAAGACTGCGGGCGAGCTGCTTGCGGCGCTCGGCCAGGCGGGGGAACAGAGCAAAGACGCGCTCGAGCCGCTCATGGCGCTCTGCCCAGGCTTCGGGCCGGTAGGCACCGACGAGGAGGTTTTCGAGCACGGTCATCTCCGGGAACGGCAGATCGCCCTGGGGGATGTGCACCACTCCGGCGGCGACGATCGCCTCCGTGGGAAGATGGGTCAGGTTCACACCATCGAGCTCCACCGTCCCGGCCGTGGGGCGGAGCAGCCCGGAGATCGCACGCAGCAGCGTGGTCTTGCCGTGGCCGTTCGGCCCCAGGACGACGACCGTCTCGCCCGCCGCGACGTGGAGCGAGACACCGTGCAGCACCTGCGAGCCGCCGTAGCCGGCGGTGAGCCCGTTCACGGTGAGCATCAGGCCGCCCCCCGCCCGTCGCCGGTGACCAGCTCCTGGTGCTTGCCCAGGTACACTGCCACCACCTTCTCGTCCCGCAGCACGTCGGCCGGCGCCCCTTCGGCGATCTTCTCGCCGTGGTGTAGCACCAGCATCCGGTTCGCCAGCGCCTGGACCGCCTTCATCACGTGCTCGATGAGTAGAACAGTAACGCCGGTCTGGTTGATCGCGCGAATGAGCTGGATCATCGCCTCGCGCTCGGCGCGGTTCAGCCCGCCAACCGGCTCGTCCAGCAGCAGCAGCTTGGGCCGGGTGGCGAGCGCGGTGGCGAGCATCAGCCGCTTGAGCTCGAACACCGAGAGCGAGGCGGCGATCTGCGCCTGCTTGTCCAACAGCCCGCACAGCTCGAGCGCGTCCAGCGCGCTCTCCAGCGCCTCGCTGCGGAACTGCAGGGTTAGCCGGCTGCCGGAGCGCTGCCCGAAGATGCTGCCCACCAGGGCGTTGGCCAGCACCGTCTGCGTTCGAAACACGGCCGTCGTCTGGAAGGTGCGGGCGATCCCAAGTTGGCAGATCTCGTGCGCGCGGCGGCGCTGGATCTCGTGGCCGTCGAAGCGGATCACTCCGCTAGTCGGTGAGGAGATGCCGGAGATGGTGTCGAACAGGGTCGTCTTGCCGGCGCCGTTGGGGCCGACGATAGCGAACGTCTCCCCGGGCTCAACCGAGAAGGTCAGGTTTCCCACCGCCACCAGCCCGCCGTAGGCCTTGGTGACGCGCTCACAGGCCAGAATCGCTGCCACGCTCTCTCCCGCGCTCCGCCGCGAGTGCGGCGCGGCAGACCCGGCCAGGCACACACCCTTTCGGGGCGCCCTGGCCCGGGCTGCCGCGCCGCTCAGATCCGCCGCCCGCTACCCCTTGAGCCACGGCGGGAGCTGGAACTCGCCGTCGTTCCACGGGGTTGGCGAAATCACCTTGTGCTCCTTGTTCTGAATCTGCACGATGATGTGCGCCTGGCCGAGCGAGGGGTCGTTCGTCTCGCCCGGGTAAGCGACGCCGGCGTGGTTGACGAAACGGAGCGAGCCGGTGATGCCACGATGGATCAGCCGCTCCGTCATTTGAGCGATCCGCTTGTAGTCCTTCGGGTCGCCTGCCAGCGTCACCGCCTTGGCCCAGACCCAGACCGAGTCGTAGTTGCCGGGCGCGTTGGCCCAGCCCGGGTCGGCGTTGAACTTCTGCTTGTACCGCGCGACCCAATCCTTGCCGATCTGATCCGGGATGCGGCCGAGCACGGTTGCCCAGATCACCCCATTGGCGGCGTCGCCCGCCAGGTTGAGGTATTCGGGCACCGACGGCCCGTACTGCTGGTAGACCAGGCAGGGGATCGGGTTGGCGGCAAGCTGCTTGATCATCGCCGCATCGTCGGCCGGGTTGTAGTCGGTCGTGAACAGGATACCTGGTGGATTGTCGCGTACCTTCGAGAGCAATGGGCCCCAGTCGGCCACCTTGCCGGCGGTGAAGCTGTCCTTGACGGTGACCTGCCAGCCCAGCTCCTTGATCTTTTCTTCGAAGTTCTGGGCGATCCAGGAGTCGTAGGCGTCGTCGCCGTACAGGATGGCCGCGGTCTTACTCTTCGGGCTGTACTTGCCCGCCTTGACCAGGTTGTCCAGCCAGAGCGCGAACCCCTTCCCGTACATGGTATCGGTCGGGTCGGTCTGGAAGATCATCCAGTACTTGTCGGGCTCCTTGGAGTAGCGGTCCACCCAGCGCTGCTGGGTATTGTTGTTGTAGTACAGCCGCCCGGCCTTAGCGATGATATCGAACTCGGGCCCCGTCGCCAGGTGGTAGCCGGAAAAGATGACGTCCGGCTTCTCGACGTCGACGGCTCGGTTGAAGGCGGTGGTGATGTCGTCGGCGGAGGAGTCCTTGTCGTCAATCTCGACGTAGTTGATCTTGCGCCCGAGCAGCCCGCCCATGTCGTTGATCTCGTCGATCGCCATGACGGTGCCGTTGCGCATCTCCTTGCCGTCGGCGGCGATAAAGCCGCTCAGTGGGAAGATGCCGACGGCCTTGATCTCCTCACCGCCGCCGGCCGCGCCCCGCCCACCCGCCGCGCTGCGGCCGGCCAGGGTGCTCACCCCATACCCACCGACCAACCCGACCGCCAGCCCACCGATCCCGGTCGCCACGGTCGTCTGAAGCAATTGGCGTCGGGTGACGCCACGCCCGGTGCCTGGTCGCTGCTGTGACACGTGTGCTCCCTCCCTCTCTCAGAGCCGACTAGTCGTTTCTGACACGGACGGGCTGCCCGCCCTTACGGGCGGATTCGTCGATGGCGTAGCAGACGGCCATCGACTTGTAGGCGTCGTAGATCGAGGCATGCGACTCGACGTTGTTATCGATGCACTCAATGAAGTGGGCGATCTCAGGGACGAACGGGTGATGGGAGACGTCGCCGCTGTCGGGCTTGATGGTCGGGAACTCCCAGTACCCGAGCGCGCCGGGATAATGCTTGGAGGAGTAGACAGTGTTGTTCTGCAGCGTACCCTCGGTCCCGAACAGCCGAATGTTGAAGATATAGGGTGTATCGGCGTCCATCACCGTGGAGAGCTTGCCCACGGCGCCGTTGGCGAAGCGCACCGCGGCGACCGACACCGGATCGTACTCGTAGTCCAGGTTCAGCTTCGGCCCAGCGGAGAACGCCACCGCTTCGACGATCTCACCCCCCAGATAGCGCACCATGTCTACCGCGTGGCAGCCGCCCGTGATCACCGCGCTGCGGCCAATCTCCCGCGACACGTAGGAGCGATAGCCGGGGTACACCTGCTTCAGCGGGTGCCAGTAGTCGCCCTCGGCGTAGATGAGGTCGCCCAGCACCCCCTCCTTGATGAGCTGCCGCAGCGTAACGAACTGCGGATTCCAGCGCAGGACGAAGCTGACAACGGTCTTCACCCCGGCCTTGTGCACCGCTTCACGGATGCGGTCGGTGTCCTGCTGCGACAGCCCCACCGGCTTCTCGAGCACGATGTGCCGGCCAGTCTGGGCGGCGCGCTCGGCGTGGTCCGCCCGCACTGTGGGATGCGTGACCGAGGCGACGATCTGAATCCGGTCGTCGCGAAAGAAGTCGTCCAGCGACTCATACTCGATGCCATTCACGCCGTGCGCCCGCATCAGCGCGGTCGCCTTGCCCGGAGTGCGGTTCCATATCCCGATCAGCTCGGTCTGCGGGTGGTCGCGGAACGCTTTGACGTACTCGCCCGCCACCCAGCCCGCGCCGAGGATCCCAACGCCATACCTCTGCGCCATACGCGCTGCTCCCTCGCTTGCTCCAAACGCCCGGAGCGACCGGCACACCTGAGGATGGGCCAATACATCCGGGCAGGCCTGTGGCGCGTAGATTACTCTCGGGCCGGGAGGGTGTCAATAGATTCCGGCGGCGTTGTCGACAGACGGCAATGGACAACGGAGTTCGGGAGCCGGCGAGCCGCCCGGCCCCGTATCACTGCTCAGCCCGCTCTCCATTCGCGCTCATATTCCGCCAACGGGGCTCGGCTATTCTAGCGACTGGCCGGACGTACAGTCCGCCGCGCGGATGGAATAAGGATGACGGCAGCACTGCCGGCGCGGCTTATCCAGAAGGCATCTGCCACGCTCCGGCCGTTTCGGGGCGGCCTGGTCGCCAACTCGATCCTGCTATCCGCGCTCCTGGTATTGGCCACCGCCCTCGCGGTCGGCGCGGCAATTACCGCCACGCTGGCGCGGCAGGTCGAGCAGAACACCGACCGTCGGCTCGCCGAGGGGGCGAAGTTCTTCCGCGCCGCGATCGACAATGAGCTCGACGACCTGACCGCCGTGGGCACCTGGCTCACGCGCGACCAGGACTTTCTCCAGGCGGTCCAGCGCGGCCAGTCCCAGGCTGCCCAGGAGCGGCTGGCGATCGCACTGCGGCTCCACGCTGTCCACGAGGCCCTGGTTGCCGATGCGCACGGCCAGATTATGGCTCGGCTGCGAGCCGACCGGCTGGTGAGCCCGGGGGGTGACATTAGCTCGGAGCCGACGTTCACCCTGGCCCTGGCGGGGCGAGCCGTGCATGGCATCGCGGCGGCAGGTGGGGACGGCCTGGAGGAGCAGGCGGCCTTTCCCATCCGCCCGATTGGTGGGGAGCGCCCCATCGCCGTGCTCCGCCTGGCGCAGGTGCTCGACGAGCAGACCCTGCAGCAGTTCCGACAACGCACCGGGCTGGACAGCAGCCTGTTCCTCGGGCAAACCGGCATCGCCACGACGCTCCGATACGCCGAGGCCGGCGTGCCGGAGCACTTGCAAGCCAGCGCAGAGCTGGAGCAGCAGGTGCTGGGTGAGGGACGGCAGGCGTTCGCCTGGGCCGACCGGTCAGGGGAGCACGAGCGCTCCCTGTTCGTCCCGCTGGAAGGACCCGACGGACGCCGTGTCGCGATGTTCGCGCTCTCAGTGCCCGTCACCACGCTCACGCAGCAGATCCGCGCCGCCCTTCTGCCCGCGCTGAGCGTCACCCTTCTGGTGACGCTCGCCGGCACGGCGCTGGCCTACGTGGTGACCCGCCGCGTCCGCACCCCACTCTCCCGGCTCGCCGCCGCGGCGGCACGACTCCAGGCGGGAGACCTGAGCACCCCGATTCCGGCAGTGCGGGAACGGGAGCTGAAGCCGCTCGCCGAGGAGCTCGAGCGGGCGCGCCGCAGCGTGCAGCAGCACCTCGCCGCAGTGGCCAGCGAGCACTGTCGGCAGCAGGCGCTGATCTCGGCGCTGCGGACGCCGATCCTGATCACCACCGACCAGGGCCAGATCACCGAGATCAACGCCGCCGCCGCGGCGCTGTTCGGCCCGGCTAGCCACCTGGTCGGACGACAGATTCAGCAGGTGCTACCGTTCGCCCCGCCGCCCGGCGAGCGAATCGGGGAGGAGAGCGTCTGGCAAGGCGCGGTGGTAGACGCCACGGGGCGAAGCCTGGACGTCGAGGTCAGCGTGGCGCCGCTGGCAGAGGGGCAGCTCCCCGCGGCGCGGGTCTACGCGATCCACGATGTCTCCCGCCATGCCGAGCTGAACCGACTGCGGGAGCAGCTTCTCTATAGCGTGGCGCACGAGCTACGTGGCCCGATGAGCATCCTCCAGAACGCGCTCGAGATCCTCTCCACCGAGTACGCGGAGCTGTCGACCGAAGAGTTTGCCAAGCTCGTCACCTCCGCCCGGCGCACCACCCGCCGCCTGCAGAACCTGATGGAAGACCTGCTGAGCGCAGGCAGCATCCAATCGGGCCGCTTCGCGGTGTATCCTCAGCCGACGGACATCGCCAGCCTGTTCGAAGACGCGCTCGAAAGCGTCGACCATCTGCTGGGGATGCGGAATCAGCAGGTGCAACTCGATCTCCCATCCGCCCGGGTCAGCGTACTGGCCGATCAGCGGTACGCCCGCCAGGTGCTCACTAATCTTTTGTCGAACGCGTCCAAATACAGTCCTGAGAACGCCGTGATCCGTTTCCGCGCCGAGCAGGAGGACGGCTTCGTCCGTGTCGTGGTGGAAGACCGCGGCCCCGGCATCCCGCCTGAGCAGCGCGCCGGCCTGTTTGAGCGCTTCTATCGCGTCCGGCCGGGGAATCGCGAGCCAGGTATCGGGCTCGGGCTGGCGATCGCCAAGGGGATCGTCGAGGCGCATGGAGGCCGGATCGGCGTCGAGACAGAGGTTGGGACGGGAACCAGCGTCTGGTTTACGCTTCCCGCCGTGGGAGGGCCCGCGTGAAGATTCTGCTGGTCGACGACGACCGCGAGCTGGTCGACTTGCTCGCCTTTACCCTACGGCGGGCTGGGCTGACGCCGCTGGCGGCCTACGACGGACCGGGCGCGCTGGAGGGGTTTGAGAAGGAGCATCCGGATCTGGTGGTGCTCGATATCAACCTCGGCGGCTGGGACGGGCTGGAGCTGCTGAAGGAGATCCGCCACCGTGGCCAGACGCCGGTGATCCTGCTCACCGGTCGGCATACCGAGGACGACAAGGTCCACGGGCTGGAGCAAGGTGCTGACGATTACCTCACCAAGCCGTTCAGCCATCGCGAGCTGCTGGCCCGGATCCGCGCCCGGCTCCGTACCAGGGGCCAGGGCTGGTCGGCCGGCCGACCGACCAGCCAGCGCCTCGCCGTGGGTCCGTTGGAGCTGAACACCGCCGAGCACACTGCGACCAAGAATGGCCAGCCCCTGAATCTCACCGTCACCGAATTCCGCCTGCTGCACTACCTGATGACCAACGCTGGCTCGGTCGTGCCCACCAGCGCCCTGCTCAAGCAGGTCTGGGGCTATGACGACCCCAGCGGGACGGACGTCGTACGGGTCACGGTCCACCGCCTGCGCCGCAAGCTGGAAGACGATCCAGCCCATCCGCGGCTGCTGCACACGATCCCCGGCGTCGGCGTGATCTTGAAATCCAGCCCAGACAGCATTGTCCCCTCTGCCGAGCCGATCTCCCTCTAACGGCCACGAACCAGCCCGCCAATTCGTTACGCGGACGTAACGTTCAGCTTTGTATTGTACGCAGATGTTACGTCCGTGTTACTGACCCGTTCGCCGCGCCTTCGTATGCTCTCGCCACGGGCGAGAGGGGGCGTTCAGTTCGCTCGCGCCGGGCTGTCCTACGCCCGGGCGCGTGAGCGGCACGCTGCCAGAGCTGCCCACCGGTGCCGTCCGCGGGAACAGACGGCACCCGAGGAGGACGCCTTTGAGAGTTGGCTGGCTACCCCGCGTGCTCGCAAGCCTGGCGTTTCTGGTACTCGCCGTGGTGAGCCAGGTTCCGACCAGCTTCGCGGACACCACGATTCACGTTCACCAGTCCACACTCACTGACCATGAGTGCAACAGCAGCGAGTGGCACTTCGTCATCACCCAGATCGACACGAGTGCCGACGCTCCCTCGTCGATTACCGTCACCTGGGCCGATGGCAGCGTCAGCAACGCGTTCGTCGAAACCGTGGAGCTGGACAAGTACACCGGCAAGACAGCGCATTACGCGACGGCCGATCACCTCGACCTGACCGTCTCCGACGCCTACACGACGATCTACGACGGCTGGAGCGGGGAGTTCAACCTGAGCCACGGTCCGTGCAACGGCGGCACACCCACGGAGACACCTACCCCGACCGCCACAGCGACGGAGACACCCACGCCGACGGCCACCCCAACCGATACCCCAACGCCGACGGACACTCCGACCGCCACGCCCACCGCGACCGATACGCCTACCGCGACGCCGACGGCGACGAATACGCCCACTGCGACGCCCACCGCGACCAACACCCCGACGCCTCGCCGAGGGACGCTGAAGGGGCGCAAGTTCCTTGACCAGACCCCGCTTGGCCAGGAGGCGAGCGGCGACACAGAGCCGGGCCTGCGCGACTGGCAGGTGAACGTCTACCAGTCCGATTGCCAGACGCTGGTGACGTCCGCCACGACCGATCCGCTGGGCAACTACAGCGTTGCGCTGAATGCGGGCACCTACTGCGTGAAGGAGGTGCTGCAGACGAACTGGACGCAGACCTACCCCGACGGGAACGACTCCGGGCCGAACCGCCAGGACATTGGCGGCGGAGCCTGGCTGGTCACCATCGTCGCCGATCAGGAGACCACGGGCGTCGACTTCGGCAACGTCGGGCCGCCGTGCACCGGCCGCGCTGAGGAGACCCTGGGCGGCGGGATCGTCTCCTTCGGGAGCGGCTGGAGCCACCGCGACGATCCCAAGGCCTCCGGTGGCGGCCTGGAGTTCTCCAACACGCCAGGCGCGCAGGCGAGCTTCATCTTCCCAGGCCGTGGCACCCGCCTGATCGGCACCAAGGGGCCGTTCATGGGGATGGTGGACATCTACGTGGACGGCGTCTACTACACCACGGCCGATCTGTACGCCCCGAAGGTGACGTACCAGCAGGTCATCGCCGGCATCTTCGGCCTGCAGGACGGCACGCACACCGTGACCTACAAGGTCAGCACGAAGAAGAACGCCAAGTCCACCGGCTTCTACTGCCCGCTGGACCGCTTCGACCACCACGTCAACGAGTAGCTGCGCCCAGGCGAGCCGGCCGGTTGCTCGACCCAGCCGGCTCCCTCACAGCAGCCTCGCAAAACGGGCCGGCTCCTTCAAGGCGAAGGGCCGGCCCGTTGGATTCCCATCCGCCGCCGTTCGATCCAGGTGACCAGCCCGGGCCAGCGCTTGGCTATACTGCCGCGTCCTCCGCGAAGGGACAGCCGGCCAGGCCGCCACGAGTATCCCGTGATCGCTGAGTCGAAGCTCCAGATCGCTCTTTCGCGCGCCACGGCGCAGTTCGCCCCGGCGGCGCTCGCCGAGGCCCTGGCGCTCGGTGCCCTGGGCGGGCTGCTCGCCTTCGAGGGCTGGGTGCTCTGGCTCTGGCTGCATATCGACACCCGGCCGCCCGGCTGGGACGAATCGTTGTACTTACAGATGACGGAGGCCTGGCGGCGCTTCTTCCTCCACCCCAGTGAGGAGGCGTTGCTGGCCGCCGTTTCGCTCGGCGCCTGGAAAACACCCCCGTTCTGGCTGGCGTTGATGGGGCTGCTCCAGACGGCGCTGGGCACCGACGTCAAGCTCGCCACCTGGCTCTGCAACACGCTCGCGCTCGGGCTCCTGCTGCTCGCGACCTACGGGCTCGGGCGCCTGTTCGTTAGCCGGCTGGCGGGCGGGTGTGCCGCGGCGCTCGCCTCGGTCTCGAGCGGGATCGTCTTCCAGGAGCACTGGTATCTGCTCGACGTGCCGCTGGCCGCGATGGTCGCCGTCGCTCTGTATGGCCTGGCTCGGCTGCCGCGAGCGGGTGTCCAGCGCCGGGATGTGGCGCTGGCAGCGCTGCTGCTGGGGCTGGCCTGCCTGACCAAGTACCAGGCGGCGGTCTTCCTCTGGCTCCCGGCGCTGGTCGTGGTCGGCTGGCGCTGGCGCGCCGAGCGGGCGGGCGGGGCGAGCCCGGGCGCGGCCGCCGGCGCCGCGCTCCGGCTCGCCGCTGGCCTGGGCGGCGGCGCCGCGCTGCTGGTCGGCCTGTTCGTCGCGGCACAAGCCGGCAACTGGCACACCTTTATCCAGGACACCGTGCGCGGGCTGCTCACCCCGCACCAGCAACCCTACGTGGGGGCCGGGCCCTACGACGGCCCGGCGCTCACCTGGTACTCCATCGGCTGGTACGTCCGCTCCTGGCCCGAGTTCGAGCTGCTGGACCAGTGGCCGCTGCTGGCGCTCGCGGCGCTCGGCGCGGGAGTCTTGTTCGCCCAGCGGCAGCGCACCGCCATGGGGCTGCTCCTCGCCTGGATCGCGGGGGCCTACCTCGGCCTCTGGTTCGTGGTGAACAAGGAGGGGCGCTTCGACCTCGCGCTCCTGCCGGCGATTGCCCTGCTCACCTGCGCCCCGCTCGGGTGGCTGGAGCGAGCGCCCTGGCCGCGAGCACGAGCGCGGGCGCTGCAAGCGGCGCTCGTGCTCGGCGTCGGCCTGTACGCCGTCTTCAGCCTGGGCTGGCACGCGCTCGGAGCTCGCACCCCGTTCGAGCTGGCGACGCTGGCGGAGACGCCCGGGGTGGGCAGCGCCGCCTGGCGCGATAGCCGCGGCACCTCCAGCGCCTACCAGCGCGACGCCTGGCCGGCGGCCGAGGACTGGCAGGATGAGCGGATCCTGGCGCTGCTCAGCCAGGCCCGCGCCAGCCTGGGGCTGGACCACGCCACCGTCGCCTTCATCCCTTCGGTCGCCGGGCTCCAGGTGGGCTGGTACCGCTATCGCGTCGAGGTCGCCGGCGAACCGCTCACGTTCGTCAGCGGCGGCTGGGATCCGCAGCGCGCCGCGAGCCGACAGCGGCTGCTCAGCGCAGAGTTCGTGCTGGCCAAGACGGGCCAGGCGGACGTGTCCTGGGGCACCACGCCGGATGAACTGGCCGGGGTGGAGGCGTTCTCCGCCGCGCTGCAGGACCCGGCCACCGACCTGGGCCGGCAGGTGCAGCGCACGTTGTATCCGTTCGCTCGCTTGCCGCTGCCCGATGGCTCCGAGGCGGTGCTATACGTCCGCCGGAAGCTGCTGGCCACGGTCGATCTTCTCGCTCTGCTGGATAGCGCCCAGATCAGTGCGGTGGACCCGGCCTTCGTCGCCCCGCTCACTGTGAACGTCGGCGGGGACCGCCGCCGGGCGCTGCTGGAGCACCCGCCGGCCGGGAACGGCGCGACAACGGTCAGCTATCGGCTCGATGTCGTGCCCGAGGGCGCGGTGCTGGACTGCGGGATCGCGCTCCAGTCCGAGGCGTGGCGGGAAGCGGGAGATGGCGTCGAGTTCCGCATCGACGTGCTCGACGCGGGCCAGACGACCACCCTCTTCCAGCAGTACCTGGACCCGAAGCACCAGCGCACCGACCGTCGCTGGGTGGACCTGCAGCTTGATCTGAGCCGTTACGCCGGCCGAGCGGTGGAGCTGCGGCTGGAGACACGCTCCGGCCCGGCCGGGGACAACCGGGCGGACTGGGCAGTGTGGAGCGAGCCAATGATCCTGTCGTCGGCAGCGGTCAGCCCGACGCGGCTGGGAGGGGAGTAGCCGCCGCCAAAGGCAGCCTGGCCCGGGGCGCGCGCCCCGGTTACTCGGCTTCGCCCTCGCGTGCAGCCCCAGCAGAAGCGACGGCGGCCGGCTGCGGAGATGGGAGCCGCTCGCGCTGCACCAGGTACACCCCGGCTAGGATCAGCGCGCTGGCCAGGATCATCGGCAGCGTCACCACCTCGGCCAGTAAGAGCGCCGCAAGTATCACGACCACGACCGGCTGGAGAAACTGGTAGGCGCCCAGGCGCGAGATATTCCCGCGCGACAGTCCCCAGTACCAGAGCGAGCCGCCCACCAGGTTGCTGATGAACGCGAGATACAGGATCGCCGGCCAGGCCCGGGCGTCGATCCGCAGCGCGGGCCCGAGCCCGAACAGCAGGAACGGGACGAGCAGGATGGCGGCGCCAATGACCACCTGGTAGGCGGTCACCACCCAGGCTGGGTAGCGGCGTGAGAGCACCCCGTTGCCGACGTAGTTGACCGAGGCCCCGGCCGTCGCCACGACCATAATTCCGTCGCCCGGGTTGATCCCCCCGGCCAGCCAGTCGCCACTGCGGGAGGCGACCAGCCAGGCGACGCCGACCAGCGCCACGGCCATCCCGAACAGCTTGCGGCCGGTGAGCGGCTCGCCCAGCGTGAGCGCTGCCAGCAGCGCGACGAAGATGGGACTGCTGGCGGAGATGAGCCCGGTGCGGGAGGCGGTGGTGTATCCGGCTGCCAGGCTGAGCAGCACCGGCCAGGCGACCGCGCCGCTGACGGAGGTGGCCAGCAGGAGCAGCCGATCGCGGGCGCCAGCCGGCGGCGAGACGCGGAAGATCGCCAGCAGCGGCGCCAGCACCAGCCCGGCCAGCATGGTGCGGAGCACCCCGGCCAGCAGCGGGTCCGCGTTCGTCGCCGCGACCCGGTTGAACACGTACCCGGCCCCCCAGATCAGCAGGACGGCACCAAACGCAGCCAGCACCAGCGGCGGAGTACGCGGTGCCGCGGTGGCCGGCGCCGCCACGGGCAGTGCTTCGCTCTTCACCATCACTCCCGAAACGCACGGGGGTGGCGCGGAGCGAGTGCTCCGCGCCACCCCTGCCCCTGCTACCGCAGGGGCAGCTTCACCGGCCTGCCCTCACGCGCGGACTGCTCGGCCGCGAAGATAATCTCGTGTGTCTTCACCGCGTCGTTCACGTCCGGGTTGATCGGCGCGTTGTTGACGATCCCGTTCAGGAAGTGGTCGATCTCGCCCTGGAAGGGGTGGTGCGAGACCTCCGGGGTATCGGGCATGATCGTCTCGAACTCCGCCCAGGTGGTGGTCCCGGGCAGCAGGTTGGTGCGGAACTTATTCCCCACCACGGTGCCGTCGGGTCCGTGCAGCCGGACGTTGAACCAGTACTTGTTGTTGCCCTCGAGCACGCAGGCGACCTTGCCGATGCGGCCGTCCTCGTACCTGAGCAGCGAGCAGATGGTGGCATCCCACTCCATCAGCCCGGTGAAGTTGCCCGAGAGGGCGAACACCTCGGTGATCTCGCCGGGCATGAAGAAGCGCAGTCCGTCGATGGCATGGCAGCCCGCGGCCAGGTAGGCGGAGCCGCCGCGCTCCTTGGTGCGCACCCAGTGCAGGCCGGCGTACCACTTCTCCCAGTTGCCGCTGAAGTAGTCCACCTCGCCGTAGAACGGCCGCCCCATCGCCCCGCCCTCGATGAACGCCTTGATGCTCTCGAAGTAGGGGTTCCAGTGGAGCACGAAGCTGACGATGCTCTTCACGCCCGCGTCGTTGATCGCTTTCTGGAGCGCGTACAGGTCCTCCAGCGTGAGCGCGATCGGCTTCTCCACCAGCACGTGCTTGCCCGCCTGCGCGGCGAGTATCCCCTGGCGGGCATGCTTCTCATTGGTCGAGCAGATGGTGACGATGTCCACCCGGGGATCTGCCAGCATCTGCTCGTAGTCGGTGTAGACCTCCGCGTCGGCGAGCCCGTGCCGCTCGCGCGCCGCGCGAGCGTTGTCCAGGCTCGCACTCTGGAGCGCTACGACGTGCGTGTACGGGTTTTTCTCGAACGCCTTGATGTGCTCGTGGGAGACCCAGCTAATCCCCGCGACGCCAACGCCAAATCGCTTCTCAGCCACTTTATCCCTCCCGGTGCGATCCGTCCGGGCGCCTCGGCGCACCCCGGACGTCCCAGCATAGTCCACCCGTGCCGTGGGGGAAAGCCCTACCCCTTCCCGCCCGCTCCGGCCAGCAGCAGCAGCAGCGCCATGCGAACGTGCAGCCCGTTGCGCGCCTGGCGGAAGCAGGCAACCCGGGGATCGTCGTCCAGCTCGGGCGGCAGCTCCGGGCCACGGGGGAGCGGGTGCATCACGATCGAGGTACGCGGCAGCAGCCGCAGCACCTCCTGATCCACTGCGTAGTGCCCCGGCTCGCGCTCGGCGCGCTGCGCGTACAGCAGCCGTTCTGTCTGGGCGCGGGTCAGATACAGCACATCTACGTCGTCCGCGACCTGGCGCACGTCGCGCAGCTCGCGGTAGCGCACCCCGGCCGCGTCCAGTTCTTCCTTGATCGCCGGGCGCACCGGGAGCAGCTCAGGCGAGACGAAGTCGATACGGGCAACGCCGCAGTGGCCGAGCAGGCGCGCGAGCGAGGTAGTGGAGCGCTCGTAGGTCAGGTCGCCCACCAGCGCCACTCGCAGCCCTTCCAGCCGGCCGAGCTCCTTCCAGATGGTGTAGGCATCGAGCAGCGCCTGGGTCGGATGCTCGCCGGGGCCGTCACCGGCGTTGATGACCGGAGCTTCCGACACTGCCGCTGCCCGGCGCGCGCCGCCCTCCTGGTGATAGCGCAGCAGGAGGAAATCGTAGCCGTAGCCGTTGATAATCCTGACGCGGTCCTCCAGGCGCTCGGGGACGAGGTCCGCGCGCGGATCCACCTGGATACCGGTGGCGGTACCGCCGAGCAGCGCGATTGCGCTCTCAAACGAAACCCGAGTGCGGGTGCTCGGCTCGAAGAACAACCAGAACAGGCGCCGGCCCTCGAGCAGTCGGTGCGCGCCGAACTCGGCCAGGCCGGCCATGCGATCGGCCAGCGGAAACAACGTTCCCTCCAGCCAGGCGCGGTCGAACTGCTGCGCCTCGAGAACGTGCATGAGTGCTGCCTCACCTCCCAGCAGGCGCGACAGCCCGCAAGCCCGCGCCCTGTTGCCAAACGGTAGCAAAAGAGGCCGCCTGGCTCCAGGGATGCCGAATCCAGCGTCGGAAGTAACGCGCTGGCGGGCCACTGGCAGGGCGGCAACGCGGCAACGGAGACGAGCACCGCGCGGAGACGGGGTGAAGAACACACTGCTGGGAGCGGGTATCCGCTCCCAGCAGTGGCAAGATCTGCTGCCGCTGTGCAGCCGAGCCGCTTAGCGGCGGTGGCGCAAGATCTGCTCGGCCAACGTGGGGTGGTTGGCCGCGAAGTCCTCGAACGCCTCCCGGTGGTTGCTCACCTCCGCCTTGAAAGCGTCGGGGTGATTGCTCACCTCCGCCTGGAAGGCGTGAGGATGGTTGCTCACCTCCGCCTGGAAGGCGTGAGGGTGATTCGCCACCATGTCGTTGAAGGCATTCGGGTGGTTGGCCACCACGTCGCTGAACGCGTCCGGATGGTTGGCGACCAGGTCGTTGAACGCATCCGGATGGTTGGTGATCTCATCCAGGAATGCATCCGAGTGGTTGGTTACTGCGTCCATGAAGGCGTCGCGGTGGTTAGTGATGACGTCCAGGAACGCCGCGCGGTGGTTGTTCACCTCGTCGCTGAAGGCGTCTGGGTGGTTGGCGATCTCATCCATCACCGCGTCGCGGTGGTTGACCACCTCGTCCATGAACGCGTCCGGGTGGTTGGTG
>Ga0209810_1001907_pt1 | contig 27837 bp, 31 predicted proteins | sample Coa_R1_7_FD_187159 | JGI IMG/M metagenome (GOLD analysis project Ga0209810, IMG submission 187159) | Surface soil microbial communities from Centralia Pennsylvania, which are recovering from an underground coalmine fire - Coalmine... | ecosystem: Environmental > Terrestrial > Soil > Unclassified... | reverse complement strand
GCCGGAACTCGCCGCCCGCCCGAAGCGCGTACACTGGGCGACCTGCCCTCTTAGCTCAGTTGGTAGAGCACCTCCATGGTAAGGAGGGGGTCGACGGTTCGAGTCCGTCAGAGGGCTTCTGCAAAGTCGCTGCACGTTGGCTGGTTCGGCGCTCAGAGCGACTTGCAGGTGCAGCCGGGTGCAGTGGGTATGGAGCCGTTTATGGAGCTTTCGCGTCGAGAACGCCGTGCGAGTCCCATCTTCACGCTTCCGGGGCTCCTCTCTGTGCGCGGAGCTGAGGGTATGGAGACGACCAGCCGAACTTGGATCGATCGCCCACTGAAATCTGCGTCGAAATCGCGCTGCTCTCTACTAACGAGCAGCTAGCCCGCTGGGTACTTCTCCTTGTATGCCTGAAGCCGGGCTGGATTCTGGCACTCGATGCGACACGTTGGCGAGAACGCGGGCTCGCTGACGAGGTCAGGGTTCAAGCCGTAGATAAAGATGTGGTCGAACGACCCGCGGAGCGCGAGATCGGGCGTGATCGCTTCCTTGATCAGTTCGGCGGCGGCCAGCGTGCCTGCGAGTCCAGAGACGAATGAGAGCGAAGGCGCCCGGGCGTCCGGTGGGTCGTCACACTCGGCGTCGGGATTGACCGGTGCGGCCATCTGCCGCGTGCAGCCAAGGCACCCCCATTCGCCGATCAGGCTTCGTTCGACTGTCAGGTCAGCATCACGGCCAGTCGCACCGTCGATCAACACGCGCGGCAGGTCGCGTTGTACTTCGTGCCGAGCTTCGTCGTTGTCGAGTCCGGTGGCGACAACGTCGAAGCGGCGATCCTGCCGCCGCGGCGCGAGCTGGCGCTTGAAGCTCTCAAAGGTCGCTTGGTGCTCTGAGACATCGACGTCTGGCAGCCGGGCACCGAGGTAGAGCTTCGCCTCGTCGACCTTCGGATCTTCCTCGACCGCGGCCTTTACGCGGGCGTACAGCACACGGTTCAGGTTGTCGGTGCTCAGCTTGTCGGCGTCGATCAGCCGAAGCCGGCCGCTGACGTTCGTTCCGAGTTCGCCGACGGTGCGCACCACGGCGGCGCCGACGCCGCCGAGACCAACGAGAAAGGCATCGAGGACAAACGGTTCGAGCGGCGGGTTGGCTCCCTCGAAGGAGTAGTCGAAGCACGAGAATGCCCCCGCGGCGCCAACGAAGCGGCCGGTCAGCCGTGCGTCCGGATAGCTGAGTGCAAAGAGCGCCTTGAAGACCTCGCCGGCAGCCAGCGCGGCTGCCACAAGTGGGCCGACGGGGTTGACGATCGCCTCCTCGGGCTGATCAAGGACGACTCCGATCGCAGCAAGCCAGCCATGCGCGTCGACAACGAGATCGGCGCCGGCCGATGGGTCACCGATCGCGACGGTGTAAACAGGCGTGTCGTCCCCGACCGTGATCTCGAGAGGCACGCGCTCGGCGAGGTCCGCGAGTTCGGCGTCCTCGAACCCGACGGCGCGCACGTTGCTGACGAGCGGGTCGAGCCGCAGCAGGTAGTCGAGCGTCGCGTTCGCCAGCAGGCGCCGCCTCGCGCTCGCGTCGGGCGCGAGCTCGATCGAGACAACGGATCCCTTCGGTGAGACAGCGACGTCGACACCGAGAGCTTCGAGCTGGCGGAGCGTCCGGCTCTCATCGTCAGACACGAGCTCGTGAAGGCGCGGCCGGAGGCTGACGACGGTCACTCGCTCCTCATGAGCGATGGGTCGATGACCAGCCGGCGTCGCCGTTCGCTTTCGTTGAGCTCGAGCCAGTTGTCGCGGCCGTGGAACTCGTAGACGCGCCACGTACCAACGTCGGCGAGGTCGATGAAGCCGAAGGACGGCACAACGACAGAAAGGAAGCCCTTGACCGCGACCATGGGCCGCTCGGCGTCGATCGGCGACAGGAACGCCTCACGCGGGTGGCTGTGGATCTCGACGATTGGAACGAGATCGAAGTAGTCGAGCTCGTCGAGGACGGTGGCGGTCGTCTCCTCGCTGATGACCCCGTGGAGGCGGCCCACCGTGTCGACGCGCGGAATCACCAGCGTCGACACGAAGGCGTCGCCGCCGGCCAGCGTGCCGGCCCAGAGGCCGAAGCCTTCCTCGCCGGCCGCGCCGTGCTGGCGCAGCATCAGTTCGGTGTGGTCGATGACGAGAGACGGAATGAAGACGCGGTCGTACACGAGTGGAACGCTGCGCCGGCCAAGCGCGCGCTGAAGACGCGGGCTGCCGACGCGCACGGTCGTCAGCGGGCTGCTGACGTTGGCGGGCGGGGACGCCACGGCCGGCGGCGAGTTCGCGCTGCCCTTCTTACGACCAGATATCGAGAAGCGCATTTCTGACATTGACGACGTGTTGGCAGAGGCTGTGGTCGTGTGCCGGCGGATTCGTCCAGCCGTCGTGCCAGCCGCCGTAGTAGTCGCGGTGGCCTTTGATGCACATCACCGGGAACGGCCCGCGATCGATAACCATGTACTGCCCCCGCGGGTAGAAGGCGCCGTCGGGCTTCGTCGTCTCGTCGGCGCTCTCGAACAGCTCGGGGTCGATGAAGGTCGCGCGCGGCGCCTGCTGCGGGTAGTCGTCGCACTCGAGCATCTCGACGAACACGCGCTCGGCGCTCTTCTCGACGCGGACGAAGATCACGTAGTAGTCGCCGGCGTCGTGGAGGCGTAGCTGCCAGCCGAAGAAGTCGCTCTGCGCGTCGAGCTTGTCGTACTCGGCGCGCACGAGCGACTTCAACTGCTCCTCGGGCGAGAGGCCGCTGACGTCGACGTCGGCCACGCTCAGCGGCCGCCGAACGGCTTGCCGGCAGCGAGCGTCACCTTCTGCTTGTTGTGCAGCTTGTAGACGCCGACGGTCTTCGCCTCGTCGAGCTGCTCGTCTTTGTTGCCCTCGATCTTCGCCTTCAGGATGAAGTTGTCGATCTCGGACTCCGGGATGTCGTACAACCCCAGGGCGCCCTTCTTGACCTCGAGGATCGTCTCGTCCTCGGTGACGTCGAGAGGCTTGTTGACCCCGTAGACGATCTCGAGCTCCTTGGGCTTGGTCTTCTCTTCCGTCGACATGCCACTCCTTCCGGTTCGATTCCTAGACGCCGTTACTGGTCCGGCATGCATTCGTATTCACACTGTAGCACGTTCTGAACATCCGAAATCTTACCATACACGGTCTGATCGTGCTATATTCCGAATCACACACAAGACGAATGGAGGTGACGAGCTTGAAAGAGGAGGCCCCCGAGAAGCGCCTTAGCGGAACGCTCCGCGAGCGCGGGCAGATCACGATCCCCAAGGAAGTCCGTGAGCAGGCACAGCTCGAAGAGGGCGCAGAGGTCGACTTCGAGGTTCGTGAGCCAGGCGAGGTTGTGATCCGGCGCAAGATCTCCTTTGACACCCTGGAGCTCGACGACGCGTTCGTCCGTTCTGTGATCGCGTCGACGACCGACGGCTTTGAGGCGCTGCGCGGCGACACCGCCGCATGGGCGTCCGAGATCGAGGAGCGCGCCGCGCTCGACGGCTCCCTCGGCGACGGGCTAGCCGAAGACTGATGAGCGCACCGCGCTGGGCAGAGGTCTGGGACGTCGACTTCGGCAACCCGATCGGCCATGAACAGGGCAAGCAGCGGCCGGCGGTCGTGGTGAGCGCCGACTGGTTCAACGAGACACGGGCGGAGCTGCACTTCGTCGTGCCGATCAGCAGCACGCTTCGCGGGAACATCGGCACGCACTACCGGATCGACGCACCGGCAGGAGGGCTCGACGTCGACAGCGAGGCCATGTGCGAGCACCTCCGTTCTGTGTCCACGGAGCGGTTTGTCAACAAGCGAGGCGAGCTTGAGCGCTCTCAGATGGACGAGATCACCAAGCGCATCAAGCTTCTGATCCTGCAGGTATCGCCGCCGAGGCGGCGCGAAAGGGACGGCTAGACATGAGCGCGCACATCTTCATCAACAGGAGAAAGATCGACGTGCCGGGCGGGAGCATGACCGGCGAGCAGATCCTCGGCGCCGGCGAGTACGGGCCTGACTACAACCTCTTTCTTCTGCAGGGCGAGGGCGATCCAAGCGGCGGCGCACCCGTCGGCCGTGACCAATCGCTCGAGGTGAAGAACGGAATGCACTTCAGAGCAATCCCAGGGAACGCCAACTTTGGCCACAGCGGTCACTGACAACACCCTCCTCGCCGAGGATCTCGATCGACTGTCGGAGGCTGGCTTCGAAACCGAACTGCTGCGCGAAGGCGATCAGGTCGGCGTCGTCGTGCGCGCGGTACCTCTGCCGGAGGGACGGTGGTCGCACGAGTCGACCGACGTCATGTTGATGACCACCATCCTCTATCCGCAGTCGGCAATGGACATGTTCTGGACGCCGCCCGAGTTGCGCCTCGCCTCAGGCGGAGAGCCGACGGCTTCAAACCTCGAGATGCACTTCGGGCAAGCGTGGCGTCGATTCAGCTGGCATCGGAACGCGGACTGGCGGCCTGGGCGCGACGATCTTCTCTCTCACTTTGAGTTCGCGCGGGCCCGTCTCAACGACGGCCGGTGACCTACCTGGCAATCAGCGAACGCTCCGCCGAGGCCATCGCGTCGAGCTTGCTCGCCGCGGCACCGGCGGAATCAGGAATGTTCGCACTCGCCCACCTTGTTTCACGAGGCGGCGGCTCGCGGATCGCTGTCGGTTCACCGATCTGGGATGTCGAGCTTGCCCAGCAGAAGGCCGGACGCGTCGAGCCGAGCGGCCGCATGATCTCGGCCGCGGTGTCCAGGGCCAATCACGAGCGCTGCGGCCTCGCCTTCATTCACACACATCCCGGCGATCCGCGCCCTCCCCGCCTCTCCTCCCTCGATCACCAAACGACGATCCGTCTCGGCGCCGCCTTCGACGAGCTTGTCGACGGGCCATTTGCGAGTCTTGTAGTCAGCCCCGGCGGCTGGGGCGGCGCGCTCTACCACGACGGCGGCCTCATGCCTCTCGACACCCTCGCCGTCGTTGGCCGGCGCCTTCGACTGTTCCGAAACAAGCCGCCTCGTGGGAGCAGCGGAGAGAGCGATAGCCGCCAGCGTCTGCTGCTTGGCGAGGATGGGAATCGGATCCTTCGGTCGCTGCGGGTCGCGATCGTAGGAGTCGGCGGGACCGGCTCGCCGATCGCCGAGATTCTCGCGAGAATCGGCGTCGGCGAACTGCTGCTGATCGACCTGGACACGCTCGAACCGTCGAACGCTCGTCGCGTTTTCGCCGTGACCAGCGACGACGCGCGGAGAGGCGAGTCAAAGGTTCGTGCCGTCGCGCGCGGGCTGAAGCAGCTCGACCTGGGTGCGCACGCCACCCCGGTAGAAGGCAACGTACGCGAACCCAACGTGAACGGCCAATTGCTCGGTTGCGACATCGTTTTCGGCGCTACCGATGACGATGCAGCGCACGTCGCGGCCCGGCGGATGTAGCGGACGATCGAGCTTCTTCGCCAGCTCCTCGAAACCTTCGGGATAGACAGCGCGTCCATGCGGATCGCGCGGCCAGTCGCGCCTGCCTACAGTGTCGAGCGTCAAGCGCATCCAGCGGGTCTCGTCGCCTTTCGAGCCCGCGACGTCGGTCTCGCCGATCACCTTCGAGTCGACGCGGATCGTGTATTTGTTGTCGTCCGTGTTCTGCACCGACGCGAGGTCGACGTCCGGAATACCCGGCGGCGTCTCCCCCTCAGCGAGCCAGCCGTAGACGACCGACGCGAGCTTCGTGTTCTTGCAAACGAGGATCAGGACGGGCGGGCGTTCCTCGTCCGTTCCCTCCCACGCCTTCCGCAGGTCGTCCCACGAATACGCAAGCAACCGGATCGGCGTCTCCGCTTCACGCAGCACCGCCTCCGGCTTCGGATTCGCACGCTTGCCGCCGCGCTCCGCCGCCGAGAGCCGGCTCATGATCCAGCGCCAGATGTTGAAGTACTTCGCCTCCTCCTCCCCGGAGGGATCGGAGTGTGCGAGCTGCGGAATCTTCACGAGCCCGGACTCGATCGCATCCGTAAGCCCAAAGTCGCTGACCACCCATGGGAAAATCTGGTTCGTGTTCTCGCCAGCGCGTGCGAGGTAGTACGGCGTCGCGGAGAGATCGACGCAGAAGTTGATCCGGCGGTTCTTGTGGATCCTGTCCAGGCCGTCCATCCAGACCGTCGACTCGTACTCCTGCTCGTCCGACAGCTCCTCAACGAGCGCCTCTGCGTCGTCGGCGGCGTCGCTAGCCTCTTTTCCGCGGATCCGGTACGCATGGTGCGCCTCGTCGTTGAGGACAAGGATGTTCTGCTTGCCGCCGATCTCGCTGCCGAGCAGGCGCTGCATCAGTTTCGTGTCGCTCTCGACATAGCGCGTCTCCTCGACGACGACTTCGGGCTTCTCGGGACGGCGATCCTCGAGGACGCGCATCCCGTCGATGACTGCGATCTCGAGCGCCTTCTCGGTCATATAGCGCCCGCCACGCCCCGAAGTCGTCTTCGGGCCGATCTTGATCGTGGCCTTCACGATCTCCGGGACGCCCGCCTTCTGTACTTTCGCGCCAGCGCTCATTCCCTTGCGTTCGAACTCATGCCAGTTCTTGACGAGCACCCGCCCGCGGCGCAGGTTCGGCATCAGATGTGAGGGCACGAGATCTCGCGCGCGGTAGACCGAAGCCTCGCCGCGATTCGGGTCGAGCTCGAGGAGGCGGTCCCGGATCGTCAGGTTCGGGCAGACGACGAGGACGACATCGGAGAAGCGCACGTCGCCGCGCGCGGCGACCTTGTTGAGGATGCTCCACGCGCAAAGCATCCCCATCACCGTCGTCTTCCCGGACCCGGTCGCCATCTTGCAAGCGTGGCGCTTGAACCCTTCGACGCCGTCTGGCGCCAAGTCGGGCGGCACGTCGATGCCCTGGCGCAAGTCGGAGCGCGCCTCGGTTAGGAAGATGATCGTCTCGACCGCCTCGACCTGCGCGAAGAACAAGGGATGCTCTCGGCCGTCGCGCCGCCAGTGCGTAAGGAGGTCGAGCGTCGTTCGAGTCGCGCCCGGATAGCCGAGGTCTCGCCAAGCGGCGAGCCGCTCGCGGATGACCGTGACGAGCTCGAGTTCCTGCCATTCGCCCCGCGACGCCTGGCCAGGCTCGGGTTCGATCCGGGGATCGCGATAGAAGTAGCCAGCCTGACGACGTCCCGTCACGCGCCGCGGCGGCTTGCCCTCCTCGATCTGCCAGTGCTCGAGTGGCTCGGCGAACGGCGAGTTGAGGATCGGTTCCTCGACCTCGAACGAGCTCATTCGGCCTCCTCGAGGGAGCGGACGACCAACAGCTCGTTCCCGCGGTCATCGATCACCTTGACCGCGATCTCGCGCGAGCCGTCCTCGGTGAACGGCGCGCTAACGGTGCCGGAAAGGTGGTCCCAGACCGAGTCGTCGAACTCACCTCTGAGCGAGCGCTTGAGATTGTCCCAGGCGCTCGTGCGCGGGAAGAACGCCTGCGAGACGTGGAACGAGAGTCCGTTCCACGCGGTGTCGAGGAACCACGCCGGCACGTCGTCGCCTGCGCGGTGGATCGTCTCGAAGCTCGCCGAGTCGAAGACGTCGAGGCCGCGCAGCTCGACTTCGTAGCGCTGCGGCCCGCCCGGCTCCTCCGGTGCGACTTTGCGGAGCGCGACGTCCGGCAGTCCGGTGACCGAGAAAAGCTGGCTCGATCGCATCGTCTTCAGCAGGTCGCCCATCACGAGATCCGGCGTCGCCTGGACGTACACCGCCGGGATGCCGACCGTCGCCTCTATCTTGTCGACGAGCCCGCGCGCGTTTGGCTCGATCGCGAAGCCGATCACGACGAGCTGCTCATAGCTCCGGAGGTGGGCCTCGCGCGCCGCCTCGTAGACGAGCTTTTCGCTCACCGCGCCGTTCTCCGGCCCGAAGACGATCGCTAAGGGCTGGTCATCGGGCGCGACCGCCGCCTCAGCCGAGAGTGTCAGCGCCGTCGCCGGCGGCCGAACGTTCGAGAGCTCGATCGCCTTACCGCCGCCAAGTTGGAGGACGGGGTTGCGCCGCAGCGTCTCGAGCATCCGATCGAGGTGGCCCGCGTCGTCGGGCGCGCCGGAGTCCTCGATCCCGTCGCCCTCGTAGTCGACGGGAGTCGGGATCGTTGCCTCGACGACGAACGGCCCGCTGACGCGGGTGATCTTCGCGTCGAACTCCGGCCGGTCAACGAGCACCTCCTCGGCCGGCGGCTCGTCGTTCGCAATCGACTTTAGCGTCACGTGCGGGACGATCCCGCCGACCTCCTCGCCCTTCGTGTTCTGCCGCCGCTTGTAAACGAATCCCGCAGCCGGGCCGCGCTGCGGATCCTGGAGCTCGTAGTACGGGAACGTCGCAGTGAGAAGCCGTTGCCGCGCGAGAGCGAGCGGCACGCGCGAGGTGTCGACCGTGATCCAGCGCCGACCCCACTGCTCGGCGACGTAGGCGGTCGTGCCGGAGCCGCACGTTGGATCGAGTACGAGGTCACCGGGATCGGTGGTCATCAGCACGCATCGACGGATCACGTTCGAAGGCGTCTGTACGGCGTACAGGTTCTCCGTGTCGCGAGCCGTGTCCGTCCAGATCGTGCCGAGCTCAACCAGCGGGAAGTCGTCGAGGTACTGCTTGTAGCGAAGCGTCTTGCCGCTCGGAACGATCCGTCCGAGCATCGCGAGGCGGTCAAGCCCTTCCTTCGTTGTCCGCCAGCATTTGTTCGGACCTGGGTGGTAAACGCGCCCGCCGAATTCGTAGTCGATGGTCGTATTGGGTCTGAAGCCACCGGTGGCGAGGCTAATCAGCTGGAAAGGACGACCGTCATCTGACTGCGTGTAGTGATCGCCAGTTCCGACTCCAGCGACTTGACGCTCATACACCTTGTGAGCCTTCATCCGCTCCCGGTCGCGCGCGTACCACAGGAGGTAGTGCGCGTTCGACTGAATCGTCTCACCGACCATCATCCCGAGGCGGCGATAGCAAACGAGTACGACGAAGTTCTCAGCGCCGAATGTCTCGTCGAGAACCTCTTTGACGTGATGCACGTTCTCGTCGGAGATCTGCACGAACACGCTCCCTGACGGAGTCAGCAGCTCGCGCGCCATGAGCAGCCGGTCGCGCAGGTACGTGAGGTACGAGTGCAGCCCGAGCTCCCAGGTGTCGCGGTAGGCCTTGACCATCTCGGGCTCGCGAGTCATGTCGGCGTCGTCGTTGTTCTTGACGTCGCGCTTGCGGACGAACGGCTGGAAGTTGGAGCCAAACTTGACGCCGTAGGGCGGGTCGATGTAGATCGTCTGCACCTGCCCGCCGAGGCCCTCGTACTCGAGCAGCGAGTTCATGACGACGAGCGAGTCGCCGAGGATCATCCGATTGACCCAGCCGCCTTTATGCTCGTACGCCTCGAGCTGCTGGTGCAGCGGAAGCTGGGGGTCGGCGAAGAGCTGCATCTCCAGCTGCCGGTCACGCGCATGCCCTGCGAGCGTCTCGAGGATCGCCTTCGTCGACAGCCGCTCATGCACGAAGAGCGGCAGCGTCGGCACGTCCAGCGAGAGTCGCTCGGCCTTGCCCGCCCAATCGAGAAACGGCCGCGAGAGCGCCTTTAGTCTCTCGACCGCGTCCGCTAGCCCGGAAATCTCGACGCCCTCGAACGACCGTGGCTCCGAGAATCGGTGCGGCGGATCGAGCTTCGACGCCTCCTCGATCTGGGCGAGCAGCCACTCGCCGAGCTCGCGGACAGCATTTTGTCCGTCCCAATCAAGCGCGGGCGAAAGCGACGAGTCGTACCGGTAGGTCTTCGGTGGCTTCTTCTTCCTGAACTGCGCCTGCGTCCCGATGTCGGGGCGGAGCAGTGCTTCGTCCTCATGGATATATGGCTCCGCGCGCTTCTGCTTTGAACCCTTCGTTGCCAGCGTCGACTCCTCTCGATCTCAGCCCGGTGCAGACCCATTGTCACGGGTCAGCAGATCGAAGAAAAGTGGGTTCATGATTCCCAGACCGGCCGTTGCCGCTGACCCGTGGGGTCGGGGCTCTTAACGTGAAACCCTAGTGGCGGGAGCGGGCATGACGTCGGCGCTCGCCTGGCCGAGCAAGCGCCGGTACAGGAGCTTCGTCGAGCGCCCTGGCTCCAGTCCAAAGTGCTGGTCGAGCTCGCGACAGAGACGTGAGTACCGCTCGACTATCGCCTCGCGACGACCGAGCGCCGCATCAGCCTCCATCGCGAGCTGAACGGGGCGCTCGTTCGACGTGTCCAGCGCGGCAGCCGCCTCGGCGTATTCGAGGGCGCCCGCCGCATCGCCGGATTCGAGGCGGAGCCGACCGGCCCGCTCAAGGAGGCCCGCTCGCAGCCCAATCAGTTGGCGCTGTTCGGTCTCCACCCATAGCCCGTCGACTCGTTCGAGCGGATCGCCGCGGAACAGCGCAAGCGCGCGTTCGAGAAGGACGAGTTGCTCGTCTCCCGTTGTCGCCTCTGCGTTGCTGCGGAGATGGTCGAGCTCGTCGAGGTCGACCCGTAGTTGTTCGCGCTCGAGCGCATAGGTGTCGCGGTCGCGTCGGAAGGCGTCGCCGAGCAATTTTCGCGCCTCGCTCACCGCCTGGTAGAAGCGCGCCGCGCTGCGGCGCGGATCGTCGCCCGGCCAGAGCGCTTCGAGGAGCTCGTCGCGGGCTGCGGGACGGCGGTGCGTCGCGAGGTAGGCGATGAGTTCGACGGTGGCTTGCCGGCGTGGTTGTTTCTTCATGCAGCCGGTGAGCTGGAGCGGCCCGAGGAGCAGTACGCCGGGCAGTTCGTCGCGACCGCAACTCGACGCCACGCTCAGCGTCGCTGGCTCGTGTCGATCGTGCTGCTGCGTCTCTGAGTTCGCTGGCTCCGGCTGGGACTCTTCCCGTGCAGGGAGCCGGAAGACGGGTGGTGCGAGGGGTGCAGCATGTGTACGCCAATCCGGTCGTGCGCTCGTCGGCGATTCTCGGCGTGCGAACGCGCGTCGTAGTCGCAACTCGGCGCGGCTCGGTGTCTTCCGAAGCCCGAACTGGACCACCTTTCCGAGAACGACGAAATTGAGCAGCACCGCGACGATCCAGGCTGCGAGGTCGAGGACGGCGCTGATCGTCCGCCCGGGCAATGGTTGTGAGAACGACTGGGGCAGCGGCGGTAACGCTGGGCGCAGATCCCAGATGAACACGAGCAGGAGCAGCAGCGCCATCGCGACGAGCGCAGCTGCGATCTGGCGAGCGCGCTTCGCTCGCGCGGTCATGCGATCACCGTGAGGAGTGCGCCCACGACGAGGAAGGGCGCCATCGGCAGCGACTTTCTCCAGGCCGTCCGACCGTGGCGGATCACGAGGGCCATGCCCGCGAGCGCGGCAAGGACGAGTCCGAGCGCGAGCGCGCGCAGCGCGTCGCCGTCGAGGCCGAGCACGAGCAGAAGGGCGAGCTTAACGTCGCCCATACCGAGCGCCGCCGGCCAGCGCAGGCTGACGACCAGCAGGAGCAGGACGGTCGCGAGGCCTGCGAGGAGCGAGAGTGGTGCGTCGGCGGAGAGGGTGAGTGCCGCGCATGTCCCGGCGGCTGGCAGGACGATGCGGTTCGGGATCCGCCGCTGCGTGAGATCGAAGAATGCGACCGCGACCAGCGCCGCGCCGAGCACGGTGAGGCGGGCGAGCGCGAGCTGTCCCGCATCGGCGAGCATGCCGACGCTCGCGAACGTCGCCGCGCCGGCACTCGCCGCGATGAGCGCGCGTGTGGTCATGGTGCGCGTGGAGCTGCGTCGGCTTGCGCGGAGACCGTGAGGTCGGAGAGTCCGACGAGGCGCAAGAGGATGGTTGGGAAGCGTCGCGTCACCTGCACGTGCACGTCGGCGGTGGTGGCGTCGGCGTGCGCTTGGATGCCGGGCTGGCCCGTGAGGGTCGCGAACGCTGCTGCCTGTGCTTGTTGTGGGTTGAGGGCGAGTTGGCCTTGGTGGATGGCTTGTGGGTCGAGTTGTTGTGCGCCGGTGAGGGCGGCGTCGTCGGCGAGTGAGGTGAGGTCGCGGCGGACGATGAAGGCGTGGCCGATATCGACCGCGGCGCCGAGCACCATCAGCAGCGCCAGCGTCAGCAGCAGGCCCGTGATCAGCACCGAGCCCCGCTCATCGCCCAAGCGCGCCGCCCCGCACGTCATGGTGAGCTGTCTCCGATGAGGCTGCGGTAGGTGTCGACGGGAGCGGCGGCGTTGCCGTGGACGGTGATCGTGCCGAGCCGGCCGATGAACGGCAACGAGGCGAGCCCGATCTGCGCACTCGTCTGCGCGTACAGAACGGCGCCGCGAGCGAAGGTTCCGTTGAGCTGCAGCCGTAGTGGGACACCCGTCTGTGCGCGTGCGCGCGCGATGGCGTCGTCGGCTGCTAGCTGGGCGTCGCTCGGAGTCGGTGCTTCGACGGCGGCGCGGACGGCGTCGCGGGCCGCCTGCGCTGCGGCCAGTCGCCCGTTCTCGATGCGCGCGAACGCGACGACGATGAACATGATCGGAAGCAGCACGCCGGCCAGCAGCAACAGCGCGGAGACCATGCCGAGCTCGCCCTCCTCGCGGCGAAGCTTCTCGAGAAGGCTCATGGCGCTGCTGCCAGTTCGTCGGGTGCATATTGCTCGAGCGGCAGGCTCGCGCTCACAGCGACCGCGGGCAGCACGAGCGGGACGTTGAAGAGATGCGGCGCCTGCCCGTTCACCGTGATCGTGACCTCGTTGCCGTTGACGGTCGCATTCGCATGCATCGCCGACCCGGCGCCGCCAGCTGCGGCCAGGACAGCGTCCGCGCGATCGATGCCGGCTTGCGGTCCACCAGCGGCGGCAGCGCGGGCGCCGTCTTGCGCTGCCGCCTCGGCCACCGATCGCGTGTGCGCATAGGCGATCGCCTCGGCCGCGAACGCGACCACGAGCAGAACGAGGCCGAGCGCGAGCAGACTCTCGATCAGGGCCTGCCCGCGCTCCTCTCCAAGTCGCCGGGCAAGCCTCCGCACCCCGAGACCGCCTATCCGCCGCTGATGAAGTTGGCGATGCTCTGGGCGGCGTTCTCGAGCGCGGGCCGCAGCAGGGCGACGACCGCAGCGGCGGCGGCAGCGAGGCCGACGGCGAGCACGACCCAGTTGACCAGGCTGTCGCCGCGCTCCTCGTTGCGGATGCGCTCCGCCCAACCCAGGAGCTTGAACCAGAGTGCGTCGGACATGTTGATCCGTCCTCCTTTCAGACGGTGTGGGCTAGGAACCGAAGGAAGCCGTAGGCGAGCAGCAGCACCAGCACCGCGAGGAGCGGCGCGAGCGGTGCGTGCATCGCCAGGTAGGCGCGGTCTGCGGCGCGTTCGAGGTAGCGCGCCTGTTCGGCCCGCGCCTCGCGCGCCTGCTGGCGCAGGAAGTCGAGGTAGGGGCTCTCCTTGACCGCGAGCAGTTCGCAGAAGCGGGTGAAGGTCGGCTCGCCCACTTCGCGCGCGACCCGTACCAGCGCCTCGCGCTCGGAGAGGCCGCGCTCCTTGCGCGCCAACGTCAGGGCGCGTTCGAGTTCGTGGCCGAGCGGTCCGGTGCAGTCGCGGCCGGCGAGTTCGAGCGCCTGTCGCAGCGACTGGCCGGCACCGAGCGAGAGTGAGAGCACGGCGATCGCCTCTGGCAGATCGAGGAAGATCGCCTCCCGCCGCTGCTTCACCTGCTGGCGCAGGAGCAAGTCGGGAACGAAGAAGCCGCCGGCCGCGAGCAATACAACGAGGACGAGGCTCGGCATGTGCGCGGTCGCGGCCGCGTACGGCGCCAGCACGACGAACGGCGCCGCGAATGCGAGCAGCGCTTTGTCGGCGAGGAAGCGACGCAGCGTCTTCTCGCCGCCCGCGCGGCGCAGGTCGCGCGCGTAGCGCTCGTGGAGTCCGACGAGTAATCCGGGTAGCGGCAGCGTCGGCGCGTGGGTGCCGAGTTCGCCGAGGCGGCCTTCGACGCGGGCGAGCCGGACTGCGAGCGGCTCCCGCCGTCCCGCGAGCACGTGCGCTACCAGCAGGAGGCCGCCGAGTACGAGCGAGGCGCTCGAGAGCAGCAGGGTGGTGTTCATCGCGTTGTCCTCGTGCGGCGTGGTTCGGGGACACGGCCGAGTCGGCGCATCAGCAGGTAGCAGCCGAAGATCAGGCCGCCGCCGACCGTTGCGACGATCGTTCCCGCCGTCGTCCGGTAGGCGTTCAGGTAGCCGGGCGCGGCGGCGCCGAGCAGCAGCAAGAGCACGATCGGGCTCAGCGCCAGCACCGCCGCCTCGACCTGCAGCGAGGACGCGCGGGTGCGGGCTTTATCGCGCGCCTCGAACCGCTCCGCCAGCATCTCCGACAGCTCCCGCAGAAGCGGCGCCAGTCGCCCTGCCGGCAACTCCAACAGCCCCGCGCGCAGAAGCAGTGCCACCGTGTCCGATGTCCTCTCCCCCGCCCGCGCGAGCCCATCGAGCGCCGCCTCCAAGCCGGCGGCACGCAATCGCGCCTGGAACGACGTGAATTCCGCCCGCAACGGCGACGGCCCCGCCTCGCCGAGCAGCGCGACCGCGGCCGGGAAGGCGATCCCCGCCTCGAGCGCGTCCGCGAGCTGCGCCAGCGCCGCCGACCACGCCCGCTCGCGCTCGTTGCGCGCGCGGTCGCCGGAGCGTCGAGCCCACGCAAGCGGCGCGTACGCACCCGCAACAGCCGCCGCCAGCGCCAGTGCCGGCACTCCAACAAGCGACCACACCAACAGAGCGGCGACCAGTGCGAGGATCGCGGACAGACCGCCGAGCGGCGCGGGCGCGAGCGGCAACGACTCGCGCCGCACGAACAGCCGCTTCGACAGAGATCCGTTCTCAAGGGACTGCGGCTCGCGAGCGAGCCCGACGACGACCAGGCCGACGCCGGCGGCAAAGCAGAAGGCAAGTAGCACGCCGATCACTGGCCGCCTCCGCTCACGAGGAAGGCGCGCGACTCGCTCACCGGGTAGGCCGTCGACGTCCCCGTCGTGCGCGCCGGCAGCGTCCCGCTTGCCGCGATCGGACCAGAGGCGCTGTAGGTGATCCGCCAGACGACGAGCGCCGCGATCGAGTACCCATCCTGGCCGCAGCTCGCGAGCACGTACGGGTCGTGACCCCGATCGCCCGGCAGACAGCGCGTGCCGTACACATGTGTGATTGCGTCGGCCGCTGCGGCGTCTGCCTGATACGGAACCCCGGGACCCGCATCAAGCGAGGCGCCATCACCGAAACGCCATTCGACCGACGGGTCGGCAATCACGTTCACCGTCTCGCCCGCGAGCGAGATCGACAACGACTGGCGCCGCGGCGCGGGATCGAGCCAGAACCACGACGCCGCTCCAGTGAGGCCGGCGTTGGTCGGACTCGTCTTGATCGCGCCCGGCGCAAGTTCAACGCGCTGCGAAAGCGATTGCGCAACTGCAGACGGCGACAGACCGCCAGCGCCATTGTTCGAGCCGCGACCGACGAGTGTGAAGCACGGCGTGACGCTGTTCGGGACGTACTGGCATGCGTGGCCAGCAGTGTCCGTGTACCAGAAGCTCCCCGGGCCGCCCGGATGCTGGTCCTTCAAAATCGGCGCGCTCGTCGGCAGCGGCGGGAACGGCGGCGGCAGATTCGACGCAGCACCACCGCGAGTCTCGACCGTCACCACCACTTGCTGCGTGGTCGCAGGCGTGGCGCCTTGGTCGCGTGCTTGACCGGCTCGAGCGGCGGACACATCGATGTGGGCGCCAATCTGCGCCTGGTGGGGCTGCTCCTCTTGTGAGTACGCGCCGACGTGAAGGCTCCCGCCGCCCTGGTGTCCTCCCGCTGTCGCCGTGGCCACGGGGACAGACAAGAAGATGACGAGGATGAGCGTCGTGCGTCTCACGGGATCGCCACCGCCTTCCAGACGACGAAGCGGTCGCTATTTCCGACGCGCTTGAGCGTTACGCGCGCGCGTTCGTGAAGGGCGATTAACTTCGGCTGCGGCTTTCCGGCCTCGTACGGTCGGACGCGCTGCCTGCTGTCGGCCACAGCGGTCGCCGTCATGTAGGACGCATCGATGCGGACCGACTCGACATGCAGCCCGGTCTTGATGGGTCGGATGCGAATACCTCGTCCACGGCGCGTCGCCGCAGATGCCCGAAGCGCAGCAAGCGCAGGTCCGCCCGTCGACTGGGACGCCCAGGGGGGAATCGTGTTGTGCCAGAGGACGTAAAGCGAGAGCTTGAAGTTCTGCTTCATCGCTGCGCGAACACCAGCCTCGAGACGCGCCTGCTCACTCATGCGATCAGTAGTTGTCGCCGCAGTCGATGTCGAAAGAGCGGCGTGCGATCCCCCGCCGCCGCAGCCGGCTGCGACGAGGGAAAGGGCGACACATGCGATCACCGCCGACGTCCTCATGCCGCGAACCCCACGCGCTCCAGTTGAGCGAGGAAACGCGGTCCGCCTCCGATCCATTTCAGATCGGCGCCGCTGCCTTCGAAGAGTGGGTTGACGGTGAGGCGGTTTCCTTCGACGCCTTGGACTTCGACGATCTCGTCGACTTGGCGGGGGAGGAAGCGTTGCTCGCCGCTTTCGTAGGTGGTGGGGCGGGCGCAGTGGATGACGATGTCGATCTCGCGCAGCCAGTCGAGTGCTTGTTCGGTGGTGATGTGGGCGCCGGCTGTGAGGGCGAAGCGGGCGAGGTTGCGGAGGCCGTGGTCGGCTGTTTCGCCGTGGACGCTGGTCATGCCGGCGTGGCCGGTGGCGAACGCCCAGAGCATCGCCATCGTTTCGGGGCCGCGGCATTCGCCGACGATGATCCGGCTCGGGTTGAGGCGTAGCGCGCTGGCGACGAGTTGGTCGAGGCTGACGCCGGGGAGGCCGTCGGCGCTGTCGGGGCGTGCTTCGTAGGCGACGCAGTTGTGCAGCAGGTCGGGGAGTTTCAGCTCGGCACCGGATTCGCAGACGACGACGCGTTCGGAGCCGGGGATGGCGCCGCCGAGCGCGTTGAGCAGCGTGGTCTTGCCGGAGGAGACGGGGCCGGCAACGACGATGTTCTTGCGGGCGCGGACGCAGGCGGCGAGGAAGTCGGCCGCGTGCTGGCTGAGAACGCCGAGCTCGACGAGTTCGGCAAGGGTGTTCGCGCGCAGGCGGAAGCGGCGGATGGTGAAGATGACGTGGCCGTTCGAGCTGACCGGCGGGATAGCGGCAGTGAGGCGGGAGCCGTCAGGGAGGCGCGCTTCGATCAGCGGCGTGATCCGGTCGAGGCGTTTGCCTTCGACGTGTTCGAGCAGCCGCTCGAGGATGCGCAGCGCGGCGCGGTCGTCGGGGAGAGCGATGTCGGTGACACGCTCGATCCGGTCGCCGCTGTCTTTGAAGATCCGACGTGGCCCGTTGACCATCCACTCCTGCGCCGTTTCGTCGGCGAGCATCCGTTCCGCAATCCGGCCGAGGCCGAGCAGGTCGTCGCGGAGCTCGCGCCGGATCTGCTCCAGCTGCGCGGAAGAGCCATCGCCGTTGCTTGCGAGCGCGTCCGCCTGGTAGACGGTGAGGGCTTCCTCGATCAGCGCCTCGGCCTGCGCGCGCCCGTCCGGTGAGGCGAGGTTGACTTGCCCTGCGGTGAGTGCGCCTTCAACGTGAGCGCGGACGCGGTCAGCGGCGGCTAGCTCCGCCATGGCAGCGCCACCTCCTCATCGCGTGCGGGCTCCGATGTAGTCGCGACCGGTGGCGGGATCGGCAGTCGCGTCTTGCGCTCGCGCGGGACCGGCTGGCTCGGGAGCAAAAGCTCGTCGAGCAAGCCGCGCAGCGCGCGTGCATAGCTGCCGCGGCGCCGTGCGAGCGCAAGCGGTGTTCCGCTGCGGCGGGCGCGCATGGCGGCGCGTGGGTCGTGGGGAAGCCAGGCGTCGACGGCGAGGCGTAGCTCGGCGAGTTCAGATGCGAGCACGCTCTCCAGCTCCTTCTTGCTGCCGGCGCCGGGAGCACCGACGCCGCTGACTGCGAGGCGCAACTGCTCGCGCGGAACGCCGAGTTCGTCGAGCAGCAGCGTGAGTTGTGTGCGGCCGGCGCGTAGCTGGTGCTCGTGCGCGCCGATCACCAGCAGCATTGCGTCGGCGGCGAGCAGCGCTTCGCGGTGCACGCGGACCGCCTTCGGGATTTCGCCGGGAAGCGAGAGGAGCGAGCCGACGTCGACGATGACGAACGGGTAGACGGTTGCGGCGGCCTCGAGCGCGGCGCGGATCGCGCCCGGCCGGGCGAGTTCGTCGATGTGGATATCAATGTCCGGCGGCGCGACGAGGACGGGCGACCAGCCGTTCTCACTTTCGACTGTCCAGCGCTCGAGCAGTTCTTGCAGTGAGCCGTCGACGGCTTGCGCGCGGACGAGGCCGAGCAGTGAACCGCGCTGCGGGTCGGAGCCGAGACGCAGCGCGAGGGTGCTGTCGAGCAGGTCGAGCTCGAGCAGTAGCGTCGGCCAGCGCTGATCGGCGAGCGCGGCAAGCGAGGCTGCGCACTCGCTCGCCCCCGGCGATCCGCTTGCCGCCACGACCGCGAGGACGCTGCCGGAGCGTGAGCGGGGCGGCTTCGCCTCTCGACGCGCCGGCTGCGATTCGGGCTCGGCGGCGGCGAGCTGCGTGTCGATGCAGGCATCGGCGATGTCGCGTGCGGTTAGTGGCGGGCACAGGAGCTGGTCGACGCCGAACGCTTCGAGCGTCTGTGCGTTCTGCTCGTCGAGTGCGAGCCCGAGCAGTCGCAGGCCGTAGGAGCGCAGCCGCGCGCACGCGCCGCTGTCTAGTGCCGGCAGCTCGGCGGCGAGGAGGACGGCGTCTGCGTGTCGCCGCTCGGCGAGTGCGAGCAGCTCGCGCGCATCGGCAGCGCTCCCGACTACAGCAACCAGCTGTTCGGCGCTGAAGAGTTGTTCTTCGATCTGGCGTTCGGCGAGCGGTGTTACGCCAAGGAGCAGCCTCGGATGGTCGTCGTCGCTCATGGCGCGCTCGCGTTCGGGATCGGGGCGCTCGCGCCGGCGCCGCTTTCGCGCAGGAGGTCGAGCTTGCCGGCCTCGCTTGCGAGCGCGAGCGCACTCGCGACTGAGGCGTTGGGCAGCGCGACGGTGATCGGGATGGTTTGGGCGCTTGTGTTGAAGCCGGAGGCGCTGCCGACCGAGAGCACCTCGAGGTTGCGTGCGATCGCTCGCGTCTGGGCGCGCCCGGACGTGTTCGTATAGGTGGCAAGGACGGTGATGCGGTCGCCCGGGGCGAGCTGTCCGCCGAGTGCGTGCTGTACCGGCACCGCCAGGGTCATCGAGTCGGTGCCGCCGCGCGTGCTCGCGAGTGCCGACGCCGGGATCGGTGCGCCGGCCGCGACCGGCTCCTTCAGCGATCGGCCGATCAGCAGGCTCTGCTCGCTCGCCGGGACGAGCGTCGCCAGCAGCTGGCTGCTTGCGGCGAGCCCGCTGCCCGTGAGGTCGGAGGGGCGCAGCACGCGTCCCGCCGGGATCGCGTGCGCGGCGACGAGCACTTGCGTCCTGTGCGTGGTGCGGCTGTACACCGACCAGTAGCCGATCAGCGCCAGCAGGATTAGAAGAAGAGCGGCGAGCGGAAGCGGCTGAAGCAGGCGGTGCTGCCGGTGCCGACGCGCCTTGCTGTTGTCGCCGTCGACGCGGGTGCGGAGGCGTGGCCGTTCGAGCTCGACGGCGGCGAGCGCAGGCGAGCCCGCCGTCTGAATGCCGCAGTCGCCTACTCGTCTCCCGAAGCGGCTGTTCACGCCGTACCTCGTAGCGCTCGCGACTGACCCGCGACCGACACGGCGCTGACACGCAGCTGACCCGCTGCCGACACGGGCGCTCTTTTTCAAGCGACATACCCGCAATCCGGCCGCCCTAACACGGGTCAACCCGAGCGGCGGCAGACCTTCGCCGCAGCGACCACCGGGACCGGCACTCCGATGCGTGACGTCGCACGATGCGCGGCGGTCGGCGCTGTGTCGGTCGACACGCAAGTAGCGGGTCAGCAGCAGCCGCCACCCTGCCGCTCCTTCGAATCGACGAGCGGAAGGAGTTCCCGTGGGATACGAACGAGTGCAGAAGCAGCGCGGCGCTGACCGGGATGTGACGCCCTCGCCGGCGGGCAGGCGGCGTGACCAGGCCTGGAAACGGCCCGGCCCGGGCGGATGGGGGACGCACCAGAGAGAGGCGTCGCAGGGTGTCGAGAAGTCACCGCTGCGCTCGGATCTGATCGAGCGGCTCGAGGCGGAGTGGCCGGTGCTCGCCGCCGGCCCGCTTCAGGATCGTCTCCGCTGCTGGGCGGCGGAGGAGCCGGCGTTGGCGGGGTTCGCGACGCCGCAGCAGCTACTCCGCCACCTGCGCGGCCTGCGCGGCCGTCGCGCCGCCGAGGATGAGATTCTGGCGGCGCTCGTCCGGCAGGCACAGCCGGACGCGCAGGCGGCACGGGTGGTGCTGCAGGCGCTCCTTCCAGGGCTGAAGGCGCTCGCCGGCCGGCTGTTGCTCGAACCGGACGAGCGCGAGGAGATCTGGTCGGCGCTGCTCGCGCACTGCTGGGAGCGGATCCGCTGCTACCCGCTCGAGCGCCGGCCGTCACGGATCGCGGCCAACGTTCTGCTGGACACGCTGCAGAAGACGACCCGCGAGCTCAAGCGGCAGCGCCGCGACCGCGACGAGCTCGCCGGCGACCAAACGCCCGAGCGCACCGCGACCGCCTGGGATGACGCCGACGTCGAGCGGTTGCTCCGCCGTGCGGTGCGAGCGACAGCGATCAGCACGCTGGAAGCGGAGCTGATCCTGCGCACACGGATCGACGGCGCCGACCTTGCCGCGCTCGCGCGTGAGAGCGGCATCAGCTACCACGCGCTGAATACGCGCCGGTTGCGGGCCGAGAAGCGGCTTCTGCTCTTCCTCGGTTACGGCGCTGTGACTTTTCGGGGGTCGAAAGCGCCTCTCTCTAGTGCTCGGGTAGTCGGCCCCGGACTCACGGGCAGCGCCGGCAGAGGAGCCGCCACCCACCAACAGCCAAGGAGGTGAACGGGCCCGCTCAGCTCCGGTGCCGGCACCCGAGCACCCACAACCCGAAAGGAGGCAATGCACAAACGACTGCTCACCATGCTCGCGTTCGCGACGACGGTCGCGCTGGTCAGCGCCCCGGCGGCGCTTGCTGCGCCCAGCGATCTCAACCAGGTGATCGACAACCTGCGCGTCTGGATCACCGGGTTGCTGGCGGCGCTGGCGACGCTGCTGTTGATGGTCGGCGGAGTCCGCTACCTGCTCGCCGCTGGCGATCCCGGCTCGCACGAGCGCGCCAAAGGCTCGATCAAGGCGGCGCTGCTTGGCTACGCGCTCGCCTTGCTGGCGCCGGTGCTGGTCTCGATCGTGCAGCGGATCGTCGGCTGATGCGCCGCCGCACGCTGATCGCGTCGATCCTCACCGCACTCGCGCTCGTCGGCCCGACCGCCGCGCTCGCCAACCCGCCCACACCGACGACACCGTCACCCACCACGACGGCGGTGCAGCCGCCGAGCGGTCCGAGCACGACGCCGGGGCCAGGGATCCAGATCGGCCCGCCACTGCCCGCCGACCAAGGCGGCTCGCAGCCGGGCGGGCAGGTAAACGTTGGGACCGAGAGCAAGCCGGCCTGGTGGGACATCCCCGGCCGCGTCCGCTACGGGATCGACTCATGGTTCCGCGGGCTCGTCACCGACGCCCTGAATCCGATGCTCGACCTGGTCGGCAAGACCGTGCTCGCGACCCCGCAGGTCGCCGGACAGGGCGAGGTCGGACAGATCTGGCTGATCTCACTCGGGATCGCCGACGGCCTGCTCGTTCTCTTTCTACTCGCAGCCGGCGCGCTGCTGATGACCAACGAGACGCTGCACAGCCGCTACGCGCTGAAGGACGCGCTCCCGCGGCTCGCCTTCGGCGCGATCGCCGCCAACGCGTCACTGTCGCTCTCGGGCCAGCTAATCGCGTTCGCGAACGCGCTCTCCTCCGGCTTTCTCGCAGGCGGCGTTGACCCGGCGCAGGCGAGGGTGCAGCTAAAGGATTTCATCCTCGGCGCCGTCGCCGGCTCCGGCATCTTCGTGATCCTGCTCGGCCTCGTCGCCGCTGCGTTGGCGGTGGTGCTGCTGATCCTGTTCATCGTCCGCGCGACCGTGGTGCTGATCCTGATCGCGGGGGCGCCGGTGATGCTGATCACGCACGCGCTGCCGCAGACCGACGGGCTCGCCCGCTTGTGGTGGCGCGGCATGACCGCCGCCCTCGGCGTCCAGGTCGCGCAAGCACTCGTGCTCGCCACCGCGGTCCGGGTCTTCTTCAACAGTGGCGGCCGCGCGGCGCTCGGGCTGTCGGTGACCGGGAACCTGATCGATCTGCTCGTCTGTCTTTGCCTGTTCTGGATCCTGATCCGGATCCCGTTCTGGGCGAAGGACCTCGCCTTCTCCGGCCGCAGGACGCTCGTCGGGCAGGCGGCGCGCACCTATGTGCTCGCCCGCGTCGGCAGAAAGGCGCTGTTCACATGAATACCGATCGCGTGAAGTTGCCCGCGGACGTCGAGCTGGAGGACAAGCTCGCCTTCGGACTCACCGCCCGCCAGCTGCTGCTGCTCGGCGCGACCGCGCTGATCACCTACACGCTGTACACGCTCGCCGCCTCGGCGCTGCCGTTCGCGGTCGCCGCCGTCGTTTGTGTTCCGGTGGCGGTTCCCGGTGCGGTCCTCGCGCTCGGCCGAAGAGACGGACTCCCTGCCGACACGCTCGCCCGCCACGCCCTCCGCCACCTGCTGCGGCCGCGGCGTCGGCTGCTCGCACCGGAAGGAATCCCGACCCCACTGCCCGGCGAGCTGCGCAGCCCGAGCGCGGCGCCGCTCGAGCTCCCGGTCCGCAGCGTCTACCACTCCGGGCTGGTCGAGCTCACCGACGGGAGTTGCGCTGTTGTGTTGCGGGCAGCGAGCGGCAGCTTCGGCTTGAAGAGCGACGAGGAGCAGGCGGCGCTGGTTGAGGTGTTCGGCCGCTTCCTCAACAGCGTCAGCGAGCCGGTCGCGATCTATATCCGGAGCGAACCGCTCGACCTCACCGACCGCGCGACCAGGCTCGACGAAAACGCAGCGTCCATCAGCGGCAGAGCGCTTGCTGACGCGGCTCGCGCACACGCGGACTTCCTGCGGCACCTGCCGGCCGACGGTGAGCTGCGCCGGCGCGAGCTTCTCCTTCTTATATGTACACACGCGCGCGAGATCGCGGCCGCGCGCACCACGCTCGAGCGGCGCGCCGCCGAGACGACCGAGCTGCTGCGCGCCGCCGGTGTCGAGCTGACGCCGCTTGATGGCGAGCAGACTGCGGTGCTGCTCGCGCGCGCGCTCGACCCGGACGGCCCGCCCGCCGGCTCCACCCTCGCCGGAGTCATCCGCGGATGCTGAACCGGCGCAAGCGAACAACTACCTCTGCGGGCTCTGACTCGTTGCTCGGCCCGCCGGCGCTCGAGCTGGCACACGACCGCGTGCGGATCGGCGGGCGCTGGAGCGCGAGCTTCGCAGTCACCGGCTACCCGCGCGAGGTCAGCCGCGGCTGGCTCGCACCACTGCTCCATGCCGCCCGCGATGCCGACGTCGCGCTGCACATCGAGGCAGTGCCGCCGTCGATCGCCGCCGACCGCTTGCGCCGTCAGCGCGCGCGGCTGGAGTCGACCCGCCGGCTCGAGGCAGAACGCGGCCGCCTGCCCGACCCGACCGTCGCCGCCGCCGCCGACGACGCCGAAGAACTCGCGAGCCGCTTGGCGCGCGGCGAGAGCAAGCTCTTCCGCAACGGCCTCTACCTATCCGTCAGCGCTTCAACCCGTTCGGAGCTCGACGAGCGGATCGAACGGTTGCGCGCGATCTGCAACTCGCTGCTGCTGCACGTCGTGCCGGCGAGCTTCCGCCCGCTCGAGGGCTGGCTGTCGACGCTGCCGCTCGGCCTCGACCGGCTGCGACTGCGACGCGCCTTCGACACCGAAGCGCTCGCCGCCTCGTTCCCCTTTGCGGCCGCCGACCCGCACGCCGACCCGGACGGAGTCCTCTACGGCCTCGCCGCGTCGGGTGCGCCGGTGCTGCTCGACCGCTTCGCGCGCGAGAACTACAACAGCGTCCTGCTCGCACGCTCCGGCGCCGGCAAGAGCTACCTCGCCAAGCTGGAAGCGCTGCGCCTGCTGTTCGAAGGGGTGCAGGTGTTCGTCATCGACCCCGAAGACGAGTACCGCCGCCTCTGCCACGCCGTCGGCGGCGCCTACCTGCCGCTCGCGGGCGACAACGCCGTCACCCTCAACCCGCTCGACCTTCCAGCGAACGGCAGCCGCAACGCGCTCGCCGAGCGCACACTCTTCATCGCCGAGCTCGTCGAGCTGCTGCTCGGCCGTTTCGCGAGCGAGGAGCTGCCCGCGCTCGAGCGCGCCGTCCGCGCCTGCTACGCGGCTGCCGGCATCAGCGACGAGCCAGCAACACACACGCGGCCGGCACCGTTGCTCGGCGATCTCGTGCGCGCGCTCGCAGCCGACGGCGACAGCGGCACCAGCTTGGCCTCTCGCCTCGAGCCGTACGCAGCCGGTGCGCACTCGTCGCTGTTTGCGCGGCCGAGCTCGGCGCAACCGGACGGACAGCTCGTCTGCTTCTCGCTGCGCGGCCTGCCGGATCGGTTGAAAGCGGCGGCGCTGCTGCTGTGCCTGGACGGGATCTGGCGCTCACTCGAAGGGCCGCTCAGGAAACGCTGCGTCCTCGTCGACGAGGCCTGGCTGCTGATGCGCGAACCGGCCGGCGCCAAGTTCCTACACCGGCTGTCGAAGTCAGCGCGCAAGCGCTGGTGCGGACTCACCACCGTCACCCAGGACGCAGGCGACCTCCTCTCCAGCGAGCTCGGCCAGTCGGTGATCGCCAACGCGGCCACCCAGGTGCTGTTGCGGCAGGCGCCGCAGGCGATCGATCGCATCGGCGAGGCCTTCCACCTCTCGGCGGGCGAGCGCCGCTACCTACTCTCCTGCCCAACCGGCTCCGGGCTCCTGCTGCTCGCCAGTGAGCGCGGCGAAGAACGCGTGCCGCTGAAGGTGGTCGCAAGCCCTGCCGAGCATCGGCTCGTCACCAGCGATCCCGCCGAACTCATCGAATTCGATGAAGTCGAGCAACGTCGACCGCGGCGACGGCGACGTCGGCGGACGCCGAGCAGGGAGAGCGGGCTCTGATTCGCTGGGCGCTCGCCGGCGCCGCCGTCCTGCTGGTCGTGCCGGCGCTCGCGATCGCCGCCGCCAGCGGCGGCATCAACCTCTCCGCCCCGACGCCAGCGGCGGTCGCGGACATCCCGCCCGACTACCTGCTCCTCTACCAGGAAGCCGGTCTCGCCTTCGACGTCCCCTGGGAAGTGCTTGCCGGGATCGGCAAGGTCGAGTGCGACCACGGCCGCAACCCCGACCCGGCCTGCTGGAAGGAAGGTGCCGAGAATGCCGCCGGCGCGGGCGGGCCGATGCAGTTCCTCGCCTCCACCTGGCAGCAGTACGGGATCGCCGCCAGCGGCACCGGTGCGCCCGGCCGCTGGAACCCGGCCGACGCGATCGTCTCCGCGGCGAACTTCCTCAAGCAGAACGGCGCGCCCGACAAGATCGAGCAGGCCGTCTTCGCCTACAACCACTCGCAGGCGTACGTGCAGCAGGTGCTCGCCTGGGCCAACCTCTACGCAAGCGCCTACAACGCGAACCCGACCGCGGCCGCGAACGCGATCGGCGCGAGCGCGGGATCGTCGGCCGCGCAGACTGCGGTCGCCTACGCGCTCGCCCAGCTCGGTACCCCCTACCTGTGGGGCGGCGAGGGCGCCGACGGCTTCGACTGCTCCGGGCTCGTGCAGGCCGCCTACACCGCCGCCGGCGTCGCGCTGCCGCGCGTCGCGCAAGCGCAATACGACGCCACCGCCGCCAACGCCGTTCCACTCGACCAGCTGCAGCCGGGCGACCTTGTCTTCTTCGGCGCCTCGACCGGCGCGATCACACACGTCGGGATCGTCGTCAGCCCCGGCGAGATGGTCGACGCACCGCACACCGGCGCCGACGTGCGCATCGAGCCATACGACTGGCCCGACCTCGTCGCCGCCACCCGACCCGTCGGAGCGCAGGGTTGAAGCACGCACATAGCTCACTGCTGATCCGCTTCCTGCGTAACCCGCCGCAACAACTCGCGCACGGCCTCGCCCTGTTCACGCACACGCTCGCGCCGCTGCTGCCAGTCGCGCTCGTCGTCGTCGCCTGCGCGATCGCCGCGTTCGTTGGACGCAGGGTTCTGTCACGTGTACGCGATGCACGCCTTGCGTGCGGTGCGCGGCTGCTCGAGCTCGCAGTCCCGCCCGAACTCGACCCGGACGGGGCGCTGCTGCTCTGGTCGTCGCTACACGATCTCTTGCGGCCGCGCATGGCGCGCCTGCTTGCCGGGCAGCCGCAGCTCGCCTGGGAGATCGCCGCCGACGAGCGCGGCAGCCGCTTCCGCATCTGGATCCCCGCCGCCGTTCCGCCCGGGCTCGTCGAGCGCGCACTCGCCTCCGCCTGGCCCGGCATCACCACCAGCTCACCGGTCGGCGAAAGCGACAGCCTCATCGACGAGGTTGCGGACACAGAGGCAGCCGCCTGATGTCGACGAGCAAGGCCAGCGCAGCGACGCGGGTTGCGAGCGAGCTCGTGCTGTCGGGGCCTGAGTGGTTTCCGCTCGGTCCCGACAAGGGGCCGGATCCGTTGCGGCTGGTGCTCGGCCAGCTCGCAGACCTCGGCAACAAAGAGGAGGCGCTCGTGCAGGTGGTGGTGCGACCGGCGACAACGGGCGAGCAGCGGCGGCTGCGAGCGGCGGCGCGCCGGATTCGCGCCGGCGTTCCCACCTCGCGCACGCTGCGCCTGCTCGAGCTCGTCATGCCCGGCCCGGCCGCGAAGCGCCAGCCGCTCGATCCGACCGTGAGTCCGGACGTGCGCGCCGTGCTCGAGAAGTCGTCCTATCCGCTCTACCGCTGCCTCGTCCGGATCAGCGTCACCGCCGCCGATCGAGATGCTGCGCGCGGGAGGATCCACGCGCTCGCCGGCGCCTTCGCTGCTTACGAGGGCCGGGTCGGCTTGCGCCGCCGCCGCGTCCTCGGCGCAACGCGCAAGCTCGCGCTGCGCACGCTCGGCCGCCGCGGCTACCTGCTCTCGGTCCACGAGCTGGCGGCGCTCGCGCACCTGCCAGCCGAGGCGGCGCTGCCGGGGCTGTTGCGCGCTGGCGCGCGCACGATCGCACCACCCCCGGGGCTCCCCGCGAATGGGAAACCGCTCGGCGCCACGGCCAACGGCGCAGCAGTAGTGCTCGCGGTCGCCGATGCGCGCTATCACCTGCATCTGCTCGGACCGACAGGGGTCGGCAAGTCGACGCTGATCGCGCGCATGGTGCTCGACGACCTCGCCGCCGGCCGCGGCGCGGTCGTGATCGACCCGAAGGGCGACCTGGTCGAGGAGATCCTCGCCCGCATCCCCGACCGCGCCGAGGACCGTGTTGATCTCCTCGATCCGCTCGACCCCTCCCCGCCCGGCCTGAACGTGCTCGAGGGCGACGACCCCGACCTGGTCGTCGACCAGCTGGTCGGCATCTTCCACCGCGTCTACGAGCGCTTCTGGGGACCCAGAACCGACGACATCCTCCGCGTCGCCCTCTTGACGCTGCTCGAGACCGGCGGCGGCACCCTCGCCGACGTTCCCCGCCTACTCACGGATGCGCATTGGCGGGCGCAGCTGCTCGACGACCTGAACGAGCCGGTCGGGCTCGACCCGTTCTGGGAGTCGTACAACCAGCTGGGCGAAGCGGTGCGCGCGCAGATGACCGGGCCGGTGCTGAACAAGCTGCGCGCCTTCCTGCTCCGCCG
>Ga0209810_1001906_pt1 | contig 27845 bp, 25 predicted proteins | sample Coa_R1_7_FD_187159 | JGI IMG/M metagenome (GOLD analysis project Ga0209810, IMG submission 187159) | Surface soil microbial communities from Centralia Pennsylvania, which are recovering from an underground coalmine fire - Coalmine... | ecosystem: Environmental > Terrestrial > Soil > Unclassified... | reverse complement strand
TTTTCATGACACCACATATATATCATAACGAAGCATAGCACATACTCAGCCCAAAAGCTGTGAAGTAGCAAACATTACCAGTGACTATTGTACCATGTTATTCAAGCTTGCTGCCAACCGCTCAATGTTCGGCAGAACCGTATCTGTCAAAACTCGTTTCCATATCACCCTTGACGAATCTATTAGGGTATGCTAATATCTGAGTGAGAAAGTCGGATATATATTTATCTCGATTGCTCCAGGTACTGATCCATGGAATGGAGAAAAAGCTATGAGTCTTTTTCAGACGCACGAAAAATGCTCTTGCTGCGATATGGCGCTCACGATATGGAATGCCTCCACCTGCACGCGCTGCGGTCGCAAGCTGTGCAGCCACCATGCTCATTTGCTGAGAGTCCCCCACAGCTATGTGCTGGCCTCGGTCTGCGATGCCTGCTCACAGGTGGCGGTCACCATGCTGCCACCTGAGCGGCTTCCCGCGCGGCGCGTACTACAAACCGCAAAAAGATAGTTGGCCGCCCTCACCTCTCATGCTGAGCGCCGCAGTGTAAGGCCAGGGCGCACGTGTTTCTCATAGCATGCCGTTCAGTTCATGCGTTGCCGAAGATGTAGGCGGCAGCAAAGACCAGCGCGCCTCCACCTACTACCTGCACCATCGAGACCAGCCAGTTCGTGCCGAAGTAGCGGTGGCGAATGGCGGCGATCAATACCAGTTCAAAGGCCACGACCACATATGCGACCAGCAGAGCAGCGTGCAGATTGCCGATCAGGAAAGGCAGCGTGTGCAGCGCGCCGCCGAAGAAAGTCATAATGCCGGTGATCGCCCCGCGAATGACCGGGCTACCACGCCCCGTCAACTCTCCTGTATCAGAGAGCGCCTCTGAAAAAGCCATGCTGATGCCCGCGCCCGTCGCGGCGGCAATGCCGACCAGAAAGGCATAGAAGGCATGGTGGGTGGCGAAGGCGGTGGCGAAGATAGGCGCCAGTGTCGAGACGGAACCGTCCATCAAACCCGCCAGGCCGGGCTGCACCACGCGCAGCAGAAAGGCGCGCGATGAGACATCTCTGGTTCTGATCGCGTGGAACAGTTCCGCCAGTTGCCCCTTCAATGTATCCGGTATCGCCTCGGCCATCGTATCGTTTGACGTTTCCGCAATCGCTTCCGGGACTGTTGCCGGGTTCTCGACGCCGGCGGGGCTATTGACGGGTGAATTTTGCTCAGGCATAGATAAACTCCTTAGTAATATGGAAGAGAGCGGGGAGATTGCGCTCCTCTGGCTATTCTTTTTGTGCCGAACAGGATGGGCAGAGACCATACAATCTGACCTCATACGTCCCCAGGGTAATGCCTGCTGCCAGCGCCGCCTGCTCCAGTGCTTCCGTTGAGACCAGGACATCAACCGGCACATCCAGCAATGCTCCACAGTTTGTGCAGATGGCGTGGTCATGGCGGGAGATGCGGCCATCATAGCCCGTGCAGTCATCGCTGCGTCCCACCTCCTTGAGATATCCCTGCTCGACCAGCATATGTAATATACGGTAAACACTGGCCAGACCGATCTGCGGTCGTACCGCTTTTACCGCTTCATAAATCTCCTGCGCTGTTGGATGATTCTGCGCTGCCCGCACCGTCTCAAGCACCGCCAGCGCGTTTCTGTTCAACTTTGTCCGTCTCTTTGTCTGCATATTAGGGTACCCTAATAATGATAATCATTCTCACTTTTCTATGGGTATTATAAGCTGGAGTGAGGAGAAATGTCAAGGGTTTAGAAGCTCTTCCTTACACTTCGTCCAGAAGTCGGTGAATGGTTGCCAGGAACTCATCGAGTTCGATGGGCTTGCCGAGGCCGATGATCTGGCGGCGCGTGATTTCGCGGTGGGGCATCTTCTGGCTGGCGGTCAGCAGCAGGGCCGGGATGTTTTCAAAGAGCGGGTCGGTGTGCAGCCAGTCGTAGAGTTCGATGCCGTTCAGCCCGGGCAGGTGATAATCGAGGATGAGTAGATCGGGTTTCACCCGCTGCACCAGTCGGGAAACCTGTGCGGCACTGCTCGCGACCAGCGCGCGATGGGGCGTTTCCATAGTGATTGCTTCGGCCAGTACGGCAGCGATATCGCCGTCATCATCGACAATAAGAATTGTTTTGGCGACTGTGGGCGAATTGAGCGTTTGCTTTTCATACATAGTTTTCCCATCGCCTCCATGTTCTTGCTTTGCTGTGTTATCTCTCTTAACTATACTACGCTAGCAACACTGGTGAAGTTTCCTGAGATGGGAAAAGTGGATTTCAGTATTCGCCCTTACACCCTCAGATCAGGCAGGCCACTACCCGTGAAAAAGAGAACCGTCTCCTCCTGTGGTGACAGGAAGCCGTTGGCGAGCAAGGTATGATACGCAGTCAGGGTTGCTGCCGCTTCCAGCGAGATGAGGATGCCCTCGCGCCGCGCCGCGTGACTGACCATCTGCGCCATTGTCGCGTCGCTCACGGTTAGCGCGGTGCCGCCGCTTTCACGCACCGCCTGCAGGATCAGGCGATCGCCAACTGCCGAGGGGACGCGCAGACCTGCCGCCCGGGTGTGTGCTTCGTGAGAAGGCCACGCTTCAGCTTCATCTCGCCCCTGCTCAAAGGCGCGTACCAGCGGCGCGCAGCCCTCTGCCTGCACAATAATCATCTTCGGCAGGCGTTCGCTTTCCAGCCAGCCGAGGGAGCGCAATTCCTGGAAGGCTTTCCACATGCCTACCACCCCGGTGCCGCCGCCTGCCGGGTAGATGATTGCATCGGGCAATCGCCATCCCAGTTGTTCGGCCAGTTCCAGCCCCATCGTCTTTTTGCCCTCGACGCGGTAGGGTTCGCGCAGTGTGGCCACATTGAACCAGCCTCGTTCTGCGCCTACCCGCGCCGCCAGTTGTCCCGCGTCGCTAATCAGGCCTGGTATCAGCGCCACTTCCGCCCCGTAGAGCTGTGCTTGCCGGACACATGCCAGCGGCGCGTCCTGTGGGGCTGACACATAGGCGGGTAGGCCAGCCCTGGCCGCGTAAGCTGCCATTGCCGCGCCGGCATTGCCCGCTGTTGGCGTCACCAGCCCCTGCACGCCCAGTTCGAGCGCGCGTGAGACGGCAGCCGCCATGCCTCTCGCCTTGAAACTACCGGTCGGATTCTGCCCCTCGTCCTTCACCAGCAGCCGCGTCTCTTGCTCTATCCCTTCCGGGGCCAGTTTCGGCGCGGTCAGCAGCGGCGTCATCCCTTCGCCCAGCGTCAGCACGTGTGCAGGCTCGCGCACCGGGAGCAGTTCGTGGTAGCGCCACATCGTCGCCTCGCGCCGCGCAATCTCCTCCCGCGTCACATCGTGCGCAACTGCCGCCAGATCATACTGCGCCAGCAATGGCCGCCCGCAGCAGGGGCTCACGCCCCATAGACGGTCCGCCTCGTACTCTTGCTGGCAGACGCTACAGAGCAGGTGAGTGAGGTAACTATAGTAACTGTTCATATGGGTAATATAGCACGTGGCGATGGCTCTTCACAAAACCGCCGCTTGTCATTCGGTCCCGTTTCTGGTACCATGTATGCATGAGTGAAAAACCTCTTCAGAGCGGACAGCCCGGCTGGAATATTGTTGGTCACGAACATTCCGTTGATCTGTTGCGTCGCACGCTGGCGGCGGAGCAGGTGCGCCATGCCTACCTGTTCTCCGGCCCGGAACACATCGGCAAGTCGCTGCTGGCCCATCGTTTCGCGCAGACGTTGCTCTGCACCGGTGGTCCCGATCCGTGCGTCGCGCCTACGGAGCCGTGCAATACCTGCCTCTCCTGCCGCAAAGTCATGCACGGCAACCACCCCGACCTGCACGTCATTCATCGTGCCGCCGATAAGCAGTTTATTCTGATCGAGCAGATACGCGCCCTGCAAAGCGACTCGGCGCGCAAGACGCTGGAAGGTCGCCGCAATATCTTTATCATCGAGGACGCGCACGAAATGAATGCGCAGGCCGCCAACTGCCTGCTCAAGACGCTGGAAGAACCCGAACCCGATGTTGTGCTGCTGCTCACAACCTCCGACCCCGGCCTGCTCCTGCCCACCATCCTTTCACGGGTGCAGCCTGTCAACATGCATCTGCTGACCGCCTCGCGCATCCAGGCCGCGCTCGAACAGCAGTGGGAGGTTGAGGCAAAGGAGGCCGCGCTGATTGCCGCTCTTGCCGCCGGGCGCATGGGCTGGGCCGTGCAGGCTGTGGAAAAAGAGGAGTTGCTGGCCGAGCGCAAAGAGCAACTGGCCCTGCTTGCCACCCTGCCTGCCGCCAGCAAAGTCCAGCGTTTCGATATTGTGCAGCGGCTCAGCGGCGACTCTGAAAAGGCGCGCTCCCTGCTCGAACTCTGGCTACTCTGGTGGCGTGACCTCGTGCTTGCCGCCAACACATGCCTCGACCTCACCGTCAACGTTGACATGCGCGACCTCTTGAAAACGCAGGCCGCCAGACTCGGCTCCGCCGAATGCGAGCGCATGGTGCGCGCCATCCTGCGCACCCTCGAAGCCTTAGACCAGAACGTCAACGCTCGCGTCGCCCTGGAAGTGCTGATGCTGGATGTACCAACGATGAAATAACAATCTCGTGTGGTAGACTATAGTGAATAGCAAAGAAGGAGGTACTCAAACGGCTGTACGAACTTTTACCTGGAGGAATTCCCACAACTCGGAGGAGCATTCGACGATGAAAACGGTCTATGAAACCCTGCTTATTTCCCAGGATGGTGGCGTGCTGACCATCACCATGAACCGGCCAGACGTGCTGAACGCCTTCAACGATGTCATGCTTGATGAACTGTACGAGGCCGTTGAGGCTGCCGCCAGCGATGAGAGCGTGCGCTGCGTTGTGCTTACCGGCGCCGGGCGAGCATTTGGCGCGGGGCAGGATCTGCGCGGCTTCGCTCAGGTGCATGCCAGTGGCGAGCCACTCAAGGTCAGCGAACACCTGCACAGATATCATCGCGTGATCAAGACGATTCGCACCATGCCCAAGCCTGTTATTGCCGCCGTGCGCGGCGTCGCGGCTGGCGCGTCGTGCAATCTGGCGCTGGCCTGCGATCTGCGTATCGCCGCCGATAACGCCCGTTTTCTCGAAGCCTTTGCCCGTATCGGCCTCATCCCCGATGCCGGTGGCGGTTTCTTCCTGCCGCGCCTGGTTGGTCTGGGCAAGGCGCTGGAACTGGCGATGCTGGCCGAGGAAGTGAGCGGGCCGGAAGCCGAGCGCATCGGGCTGGTCAACAAATGCGTGCCGCTGGATCAGTTTGAGCAGGCCACGCAGGCGCTGGCGCAGAGGCTGGCAAAGGGGCCGACCCGCGCCTATGGCCTCATCAAAGAACTGATGAACTCGTCCATCCAGAGTGACCTGGAAACGACGCTGCGGCTGGAGGGCGCGCTGCAAGATATCGCCATCGAGACGGCAGACCACCGCGAGGGCGTCGCCGCCTTCTTGCAGAAACGTCCCGCCAACTACACCGGCCACTAACGGGCGGAAACCGACGAGGGGAGGGGCGGCAGTGCGCATCGACAATCTGACATACAGCAACATCCAGACGCAGGGAGCGCGGCGACGCGAGTGGTTGCGTCAGTACAGCCCGCAGCATCTTGAGCAGTCCGCCGCGCTCATGCTCTCCGCCCTGCGCAACCGCGCGCCCGCCGCCTCACGTAGCACGCTCATCCTCGGCGCCGGAGCCTGTACTGAAATCCCGCTAACCGACCTCGCTCGCGCCTCCGACGAGGTCGTGCTTGCCGACCTCGATCTCGCCGCCATGCAGCAGGGACGCGATGAACTCCCCTCGTCTTCTCTCCGTCGCAGGGTGCGCCTTGTGCAGTGCGACCTGACGGGAGGCGTCAGCGCCGGTCTCCAGCGGCTCATCGCGCGCCAGCACTGGCAGCAGCTTGCCGCACAGGGCGCCAGAGCCGTTTTCGATGCCGCCGCTACCTGCCTTGAAGAATGTCCCGTTCCCAACCCACCTGAGATAACCGGTCTGTACAGCTACGGATTCGGTCTTGTCATCAGTTCGCTTGTCCTCAGTCAGCTTTTCAGCTACCCACTGCTCGACCTGCTCGATGCCATCCAGCGCGTTTCCCCCGCTCTACTGAGCGAGCAGGAGCGACATCATCGCTACCAGCAGGCCGCGCAATCCTTCCGCACTCGCATTATCCAGGCTCATCTCAACCTGCTGCGCGGGCTGGTAGATGTGGGCGGCCTCATCGTCTTGCTCAGCGACGTGCGCGGCTTTGCCTTCAGCGTCTACGGCACCGACCACGACGCCCGTCACCGCCGTAGCATCCCGCTCGTCCCTCGCGCCTTCTTCGATCTTGTACCGGAACATTTCACCATCAAAGAGGAAGCTCACTGGGAATGGCTCAGCGATCTTCCACAAAACGAGAAGCTCGGACGCGGCTACGAAGTTGTTGGCTACATCCTCAGTCCGAAATAAGCGAAAGAGTGAGAGTATATGTCAGCAGCAGAGAACAAAGCCCTGATCCGCCGTGTTTTTGACGAGGCCCTGAACGCCGGTAATCTCTCCCTGCTCGACCGGCTATTTGCCGACGATTTCGTCGATAACGCCACGCCCGAACAGAGGACCGGCCCCCAGGGCGTTAAAGACTACTTCCGGGCTGTGCGTACCGGCTTCCCCGATATGCGCGTCACCATCGATGACCTGCTGGCCGAGGATGATAAAGTCGTCGTGCGCACCACCTGGCGCGGTACGCATCTGGGACCCTACGAAGGTATCGCCCCCACCGGCAAAACCGTCACCAGAACGATGATCCAGATATTTCGTGTGGCCAACGGCAAAATTCAGGAAGAGTGGTCTGAAGGAGGCAGCTTATCAGAGCTTATCATATAGCCATCCATCTTTTTGACAAAATCCGCGAATCCTGTATAGATTTCAGCCTGCAACCCCACACGGCGCGCGGTTTCGACATTGCCGGGGCTATCATCCCAGAAAAGCACCTCATTGGCCTGTACCCCCGGCAACTGCTGCAGCACATACTCAAAAAAAGCGGGTTCATTTTTCATATAGCCTGCATGTACGGAAGAAAATATGCCATCAAACTGTCTGTCAAGCCCCATTTCGTTCAGAGCGTATGTGGTGCGGTATTGTTCCTGATTGGTGGCGATATAACAATGCTTTCCCCGCGCCCGTAATTGCTCAACGAAGCTCAGAAGTTGCGTATCCAGCCTGTGTTCGTACTCGAACCATTCGCGCAAAAACTCCTCAGTCGATTTTTCCCAGCCCCAGTCCGGCAGCAATACCTCCAATTCTTCCTTCAAATCGGCCTTTCCAACGAGGCAGTCCAGAAAGCGCCCTCGGAAGAAATGGGCGGTCATATCTTGCGTGATGCCATACTGTGATGCCAGTTGCTTGCTAAATGGTTCTCCATTGGCAATAACGCCATCCAGGTCAAAGAGCAGTACCTTGATCATTCATTTCTCCCGTAAAATTTCTGTTGCAATTTTCTATCTGTTAGAGTATACTATCTTAAAGTATAGAAGCAAGTCGCGCGAGGGAAGAGTACACGCAGGTGCGAGAGGCAGCGAGCCGGAGGAGGTGAAAGTCCGGCATCCGCTCTACGTGGAAAGCCACCCTCCGATCTCTCAGTAAAAGTGAGGTCACGACGCGGGACGAACGTTACTCTGGCTCGATTCAGAAAATATCATGAGCCGAAGTAGCCAGTAATTTTCGCCGGTAGCCCCCCGATACCGCAGGGCAAGGCATCGAGTGTTTACCACTCCGTGCCTGTCGAGTGGGAAGCCTGCGCCTGTGTGGTGCGCAGTCCACTTCCAATCAGGGTGGTACCACGGGCTACAAAACGTATATTCAGCCCGCCCCGGAACAATTCCAGGGCGGGCTTTTTCTATGCGCGGCGAAAACGGCGGCAAGACAATCAGTCCTTTATCAGAGTCTGGGATGTTCTCCCGCAATGCCCTTTTGTACAATTGGTCATAGAAAGCGAAAAAGAGAGGAGCGAATCATGACGGGAGACGAACTACGACAATCATTTTTGAACTTCTTTATGGAGCGCGGACACGCGCTGATTCCATCGGCCCCGCTTGTGCCGGAGAACGACTCGACGGCCCTGTTTGTCAGCGCGGGCATGCAGCCGCTGGTGCCGTTTCTGCTGGGCGAGAGCCACCCGCTGGGGCGGCGGCTCACCAACGTGCAGAAGTGCCTGCGCACCGATGACATCGAGGAGGTGGGCGATACGAGCCACAACACTTTCTTCGAGATGCTCGGTTTCTGGTCGCTGGGCGACTACTGGAAACAGCAGTCGCTGCGCTGGACGCTGGAATGGTTTACCGACGTGCTGGGGCTGGAGAAAGAGCGCATCTCCGTCACTGTTTTCGCGGGCGATGAACTGACGCCGCGCGACGAGGAGGCGGCTCAGGTCTGGCGCGAACTGGGCATTCCAGAGGAGCGCATCTATTACCTGCCGCGCAAAGACAACTGGTGGGGTCCCGTTGGCGAGACCGGCCCCTGCGGACCCGATTCCGAACTCTTCTATGATACCGGTCTGCCCCCGTGCGGCCCCGACTGCCGACCGGGCTGCAACTGCGGCAAGTATATCGAGATTGGCAACAACGTTTTCATGCAGTACAACAGGACGCCGCAAGGCACATTCGAGCCGCTCAAGCAGCGCAATATCGATGTCGGTCTCGGCCTCGAACGTATCCTGAGCATGATACAGGGAACGGAAGATGTCTATGCCACCGATCTCTTCCTGCCCATTGTGCGGCGCATCGAGGAGCTGCGTCAAGGCAGCAAGACAACGCTTTCGGCTGAGCAAGAGCGGCGTCTGGTACGCATTATCGCCGATCATCTGCGCGCGGCCACCTTCATCATTGCCGACGGTGTTATCCCCAGCAATGTGGAACAGGGCTATATCGGGCGCCGCCTGATCCGCCGGGCGGTACGTGCCGGTCACGAACTTGGCCTGCCAACGCCCTTCACCGCCGAAGTGGCGCAGGCCGTGATTGATCGTTTCGCGCCCATCTATCCCGAACTGGAACAGCGCCGCACCGCCATCCTTAATGAGTTGACCCGCGAGGAGCAGCGGTTTGCGCGCACGCTGGCGAAAGGGCTGCGCGAATTTGAGAAGCTGGAGGAGCGCACACGGGCGAACGGCGAGACCACGCTTTCCGGTCAGGCCGTCTTTCACCTCTTCGATACCTTCGGTTTTCCGCCGACGCTGACAGCGGAACTGGCGCAGGAACGCGGTCTGCAGGTCGACATGGAGGGCTTCAACGCGCTTTTCCGCCAGCATCAGGAGCGTTCGCGACAGGGAGCGCAGAAGAAATTCGCCGGTGGGCTTGCCGATCACAGCGAGCAGACCACGCGCCTGCATACGGCCACGCACCTCTTACACCAGGCTCTGCGCGACGTTCTCGGCACGCATGTGCGCCAGATGGGCAGCAACATTACGCCGGAACGGCTGCGCTTCGACTTCTCACACCCGCAGCGGTTGACGCCCGAAGAGATTCGCCGCGTCGAAGAGATCGTGAACCGGCAGATAGAGCGCGACCTGCAAACGCGCATGGAGATCATGCCTCTGCAACAGGCGCTTGAGCAGGGCGCGCTCGCCTTCTTCGGCGAACGCTACGGAGACCTCGTCAAGGTCTACTCCATTGGCGATTACTCCAAAGAGGTCTGCGGCGGCCCGCACGTGCAGCACACGGCTGGCATGGGTCGCTTCCATATCACGAAGGCGGAGACTATCGGCCAGGGCGTCCAGCGCATTCGCGCTGTACTCAGCGAAGAGCGGGCGGCTTCCCCATCTGAGCCTGAGCGCGAAAAGCAGCGTTCGTAAGAGTAGTTGCCCTGCGCCGCCGCAGGCCAGCCGCAAGGGGCGGCCTGCGGCGCCACAGGGAGGGCTTATGCCTGTGCAGCGGGCAATTGCGCCACGTCTGCCAGCGTCCTGTCGAGGATGTCGGCGGCCTCATCGATCTCTTCCGCGCTCAGGTTCAGGGGCGGGATCATGCGCAGGGTTGAGGGGCCGAGGTTGTTGAGCAGCAAGCCGTGTTCGAGGGCTTTTTGCACAATGACGGGGGCGAGGTCGTTGCTGACGTGAACAGCCTGCATCAGGCCGATGCCGCGCGGGCTGTCGATGAAAGGGTACTTCGCGCAGGCTGCTTCCAGCTTGCTGCGCCAGTACGCGCCCATCTTGCTCGCGTTCTCCAGCAGGTTCTCTTCCAGAATGGTGCGCACTGTGGCGACACCGGCGGCGGTGGCGATGGGGTTGCCGCCGAAGGTGGTGCCGTGATCGCCATACTCAAACACGTCCGTGCGCGGCCCCGTCAGCATGGCGCCGATGGGGACACCGCCGGCCAGCCCTTTCGCCATCGTGACAATATCGGGGACGATGCCGTAGTGTTCCCAGCTAAAGAACTTGCCCGTGCGGCCCATGCCCGCCTGCACCTCATCGCAGATCATCACCAGATTCTGCTCGTCGCACCACTGGCGCACGCCCTGGATGAATTCCGGTGTGCCGGGCCAGATGCCGCCCTCGCCCTGTACCGCTTCCAGCAGGACGCCCACCGTCTTCTCACTGGTGGCCGCTTTGAGCGCATCCAGATCGTTATATGGCACCTGTCTGAAGCCGTCGGGCAGCGGCACCCATGTCGCCTGGTACGAAGCCTGCCCCGTCGCCGCCGTTGTTGCCAGCGTGCGTCCGTGGAAACTGCGCTCCATGCTGATGATTTCATACGCGCCGTTGCGATGCAGCCGTCCATACTTGCGCGCCAGCTTGATAGCCCCCTCGTTGGCTTCGGCCCCGCTATTGCTGAAGAACGAACGCATGCCGCCACTCACCTGCGCCAGCTGCTCGGCCAGTTCGATCTGTCGCACATTATAGTACAGGTTGGAGACATGCACCAGTTGCTCCACCTGCTCCTGTACGGCCTTGATGACCGCGGGGTGGCAATGCCCCAGCACATTGACGGCAATACCGGCCACGAAATCCAGGTAGACCTTGCCATCCACATCCCAGACGCGCGTTCCCTTCCCACGCACCAGCGTGAGCGGCTGCCGCTTGAACGTCCCCTGGTAATATTTATGCTCCAGCTCTATCCAGTCCCGTTTGTTCGTTTCTGTCGTCGTCATTTCTCTTTCTCCTTCGTGAAGCTGATACTCCGTAGTATTTCTACCGTTGCATTTGCACGTGACCTTTTCGATTTGATAGTATACGGTCTTCGGGAAAAGCGGCAGGAACCCGGCCTGTTCCTGAGCCGAACGGAATTGAAACAACTACCGGGTATACAGCGTATTCTCGTCGATATACCCGTGTGTCAGGTCGCAGCCCCAGGCGGTGGCTTCGCCGTTGCCCAGGTGCAGGTCGATCAAAATATCGACTTCGCTGCCTGCCATCTGCTGGCGCGCCGCCTGCTGGTCATAGTTTGCCGCCATGCCCTGCTTCATGACCTGCACGTCTCCAATGAAGATATCGTAGGTCTGCTGGTCGAGCGCGCAGCCGCTGGCGCCGAGGGCGGCCACGATGCGGCCCCAGTTCGGATCGCCGCCTGCCAGCGCGCACTGCCACAATGGGGAGAGCGTGATTGCGCGGGCGGCCTTCACCGCGTCAGCTTTGTCGCGCGCGCCGCGCACGTAGACCGTCATCAGCTTTGTCGCGCCCTCGCCGTCACGCGCCATCTCAATCGCCAGATATTGGGTCACGCGGCGCAACGCCTCGCGAAACTTGCCTGCCTCCGGGTGCTGCCCGTTGATGGGCGTGTTGCCTGCCAGCCCGTTGGCGAAGAGCAGGCAAGTATCGTTAGTGGACATATCGCCGTCCACCGCCATCATATTGAAAGAATCATCGACGGCCTGCTTCAGTTGCTCGCGCATCCACTGTTGATCGAGGGCTGCATCGGTGGTCAGGTAGCAGAGCATGGTTGCCATGTTAGGATAGATCATCCCCGCTCCTTTGGTCGCGCCGCCCAGCCGCACCATGCGCCCCTCGATTTCAAATTCCAGCGCGATACGTTTGGGGCGCGTGTCCGTCGTCATGATCGCCTCGGAGAAAGCGTTCCCATTCTCGCTGCTCAGTTCAATCGCGGCCACACCCGCCTCGATCTTCTCCATCGGCAGTTGTCGTCCGATGATGCCGGTGGAGGAGCAGAGGACCATTTCGTTCTCTAAACCCAGCTTCTGCGCGGCCAGCTCCGTCATGCGATAGGCATTCAACAGACCCGGCTCGCCTGTCGCGCAGTTCGCATTACCGCTATTCACAATCACTGCCTGCGCCCTGCCGCTTTTCAAGCGTTCCCGGCAGACCAGCACAGGAGCAGCGGCGGTGCGGCTCGTTGTAAACGTTCCCGCCGCCACACAGGGTACATCCGAAGCCAGGATAGCCAGGTCTTTGATGCTTGCATCGGACTTGATGCCGCTGGCAATTGTACCGGCGCGGAAGCCCTGTGGGGCCGTCACACAGTTATCAATTACGCGGAACACATCGTTATTCGACAACGAAAAACCCTCCTATCATAAAAAGTTCCTGTTTCCCCTGCTACCCGCCCCCGCTCAAATACGCCAACCTATGGCCGAACGAGAGCCAGCAGCCGGGAAGCGGGAACTCCATTGCTGGCTTCATTGTACAATGCGTAGCCCGGTAACCACAACCCCAGCTTTGCGCGCAGAGTTTATCATGAACGGGGCAGTAATAATTGGATGGTCGTTTTTGATACTCCCTGTCTTGTCTGCTACTGGCAGAACTATACTCTTCATGGCAGAATCATAGTACATGCAGCTTTTCTGCCCGATGTTTTCAGTATGTTGAAGAGAGACAGTTTCAGGAGGATTTGCCATGAGTTTACCGCTGTTTCAAGTTGATGCTTTCACCAACCGGCCATTCGCGGGCAACCCGGCGGCGGTGTGTTTACTGGATGAGCCGGTCGATGTGGCCTGGATGCAGCTTGTCGCGCGTGAAATGAACCTTGCCGAGACCGCTTTTCTGGAGAGGCAGGCTGATGGATACAACCTGCGCTGGTTCACGCCTGCGGTCGAAGTGGATCTCTGCGGCCACGCTACCCTGGCAAGCGCGCACGTGCTGTGGGAAGAGGGTTATCTGCCGCCGCAAGAGCAGGCCCGTTTCCACACGAAAAGCGGCCTGCTGACGGCAGACCGTCGCGGCGACTGGATTGAACTGAATTTCCCGGTCAAACCAGAAGAACCTGTTGAGAGCATCCCCGGCCTGCGAGAGGCGCTGGGCATTACCCCGCTCTATGTGGGTATGAGCCAGTTCGATTGTCTGGTTGAGGTCGAGTCTGAGGCCGCAGTGCGCGCATTACAGCCAGATATCGCCAGAGTGGCAACCATCCCGGCGCGCGGGATCATCGTCACTGCCCGCGCCAGTACCCCGGGCTACGATTTTGTCTCGCGTTTCTTCGCCCCCCGCGTCGGCGTCCCCGAAGACCCCGTGACCGGCTCCGCGCACTGCGTTCTCGCCCCCTTCTGGGCCAGTCGGCTGGGACGCGAAGAACTGACCGGCTACCAGGCTTCGCCACGTGGCGGCGTTGTGCGTGTGCGCCTCGCTGGCGAGCGCGTGCTACTCGGCGGCCAGGCGGTGACGGTGCTGCGCGGAGAACTGGCGTAGAGTCAGCTCGACACAGCATGCCGTATGCTGGCTCCCCGTCACAGGTCGACAGCGCAGGCCACCCGCCAGGGGTGGCCCTACTATATACGACCGCTCCACCAGGGGCACGAGCCGCCTGTCTAGAGTAGGGCCACCCCTGGCGGGTGGCCTGCGGTGCCGGGTCGTACGGCTGGCCTGCGGTCCGGGTCGTATAAGAGGAATCTGGCAGGCCAGCAGAGGGAGCCAGCATACGGCATATTATAAGCCATCGGGGACGTGTCATGCGGAGCGGCAGCGAAGCATCTGCGGGTAGCATGAGTGACTTCAAAAGGGTTTGTGTTCTGGCAGTTCAGAGAAATTAGAGGTTTTGCGGACATGAAACAAATCAAGGCGATTGTCGAGAAGCATCCCGACGGCTATGTAGCCTACCCCGCTGGTTTAAAAGGTATTGTAGTTGGTGAAGGCGATACCTGTGAGGAAGTTTTAGCCGATGTAAGGTCAGCCATCCAGTTTCATATAGACAATTTGGCCCGGAAGTTTTTGCAGCAGATAAAGAGAACCAGCAAAAGTGACAGGCCCTCCCAGGCCACCCGCCAGGGGTGGCCCCATAGGCGTTCACTTCAGGCCGTGCGAAGGCCAGGCAGGCCAGCCGCCAGGGGTGGCCCTACGAGAGACGCGGCGTTCGTGCCCCCTGGGGAGCCGCGTCTCTAGACCGCCGCAGGCCACCCGCCAGGGGTGGCCCTACTATATAAGGTGTTCTCATGCGACTCGCCTATAGTAGGGCCACCCCTGGCGGGTGGCCTGCCGAATATCTTCTATTCGCTGGCCGACCCACGCATTAAGCCGTATATAGTAGGGCCACCCCTTGCGGGCCTGCCGAATATCTTCTATTCGCTGGCCGACCCACGCATTAAGCCGTATATAGTAGGGCCACCCCTGGCGGCTGGCCTGTCGGCGCTGGTGACCTGCTCGCGCCGATAAGCTGGGTCGCGCTGATGGCCTGCTCGGGATCAGAATTATCTGCGTATTTGCCCTATCCCTCACCCATCTCGCTACTATATGGTGGTTGGAGTTGCGGGGGCATTTGATATGACCCCCCTGGCTCCGGGAGAAGATTGATCGTTTCGTCGCCGGGGACGTTTGCGCCGGGGAAGCCCGCGCCAGCCAGCACTTCGGGCGAGTAGCCTTGCTCGTCCTGCAGGGGCTGGTTGAAGAGAGCCTCGAAGGCCGGGCCTTCCAGCGTCTCCTCTTTGATAAGCCGTTCGCTGATCATAATCAGCCGCGTCTTGTTCTGGAGCAGGATGTTGTAGGCTTTGTCGAAGGCTTCCTGGATGATGCGCCGTATCTCCTCGTCTATCTCGCGGGCAGTCTGCTCGCTGTAGTTGCGCTGCTCGCCGAAGTCGCGACCCAGGAAGACCAGTTCGTCCTTGTGGCCCAGCGCCATTGGCCCGATGCGACTGCTCATGCCGTACTCCGTCACCATCGAACGGGCAACCTTTGTGACGCGCTCGATATCGTTTGACGCGCCGGTTGTGACCTCACCGAAGATGATCAATTCGGCCACGTGGCCGCCGAGGGCGTAGGCCAGCATATCCTCGAATTGCGGCTTGCTCCACAGGTAGCGATCCTCGGTGGGCAGCAGCATGGTGAATCCGCCTGCCTGACCGCGCGCCACAATCGAGACCTTATGCACCGGGTCGGTGTTGGGCAGCATGCGCGCCACCAGAGCGTGTCCCACCTCGTGATAGGCCGTAATCGCCTTCTCGCGCTCGCTGATGATGCGGCTCTTGCGGGCAGGCCCGGCCACCACGCGATCAATTGCCTCTTCCAGTTCGCTCATGCCGATCTTGCGCTTATTGCGCCGCGCTGCCAGGATAGCGGCCTCGTTAAGCAGGTTGGCGAGGTCAGCGCCGGAGAAGCCGGGGGTCTGCTTTGCCAGCGTTTCCAGCGAGACGCTGGCCTCCAGCGGCTTGCCCTTCGCGTGTACCTGCAAGATAGAGATGCGCCCGCGAATATCGGGCCGGTCAAGCACCACCTGGCGGTCGAAGCGACCGGGGCGCAGCAGCGCGGGGTCAAGCACATCTGGCCGGTTGGTGGCGGCAATGACAATGACGTTGGTGTTGGTATCGAAGCCGTCCATCTCGACGAGAATCTGGTTCAGCGTCTGCTCGCGTTCATCATGCGAGCCGCCCAGACCTGCGCCACGCTGGCGACCAACAGCATCGATCTCATCGACAAAGACGATGCAGGGGCTGTTGCGCTTGGCCTGATCGAACAGGTCGCGCACGCGGCTGGCGCCCACGCCCACGAACATCTCAACGAACTCGGAGCCACTGATGCTGAAGAACGGCACGCCTGCCTCGCCTGCCACCGCACGCGAGATCAGCGTTTTGCCGGTTCCGGGCGGCCCAACCAGCAGCAAGCCTTTAGGAATGCGCGCGCCGAGGGCCACGAACTTCTCCGGGTATTTCAGAAACTCCACGATTTCCTGTAGCTCCTGTTTTGCCTCCTCCACTCCGGCCACGTCGGCGAAAGTCACCGACGGCTTGTTGCCCATGAACATGCGGGCGCGGCTCTTGCCGAAGGAGAGCGCCTGATTATTGCTTCCCTGCGCCTGTCGCATCATGAAGATCAGCAGGCCGCCGATCAAGATGAAGGGAATTAGCCCGCCCAGGATATTGAGCCATGCGCCCAATGCGCTGGGGGCGTCATATTGCAGCGAGAGATTCGGGTTATCGGTATAGTTAATGCCGTTATCTCTCAGCACCTGCGTCACGTTGAACGAATCGTTGACCGTCGCCGATTCTTTTGTCCCACTGGCGCGTGTCAGCGTCAGCAGGTCGGTGCCGACTTCCAGTGTATCTCTATGGCCGCTCTGCACATCAGTCTTGAGGTGGCTCAACAGCGTCGATACATTGACCTGCGTGGTATCGGATGTTGGCCGAAAGACGAAGACGACAATCAGAGCAAGGGCCAGGGCAATCAGGAGCCAGAAAAAACTCGTTCTAATCCATTTCCCGCTCGACATCGGGGCTCCTCTCTACTACGACGGCGGGTACATTCTGGGATGAATAGAAATGAACATACTACCGCCTGGCATTCGCCTTTTCTATCGTCGCTTATTATAGCATACTCTCCATCAATCTCATAATCTTTTTTCCTGCTCAATAGCGGCCATGACCCGCTCGACCAGCTTCTCCGGCTCGCTCTCGAATATGACAACCGAGTCGGATTTCTTGCGCAGGCGCGGAAACCAGTCGGGTAGCTGGTCGGCGAGACCGCCTGTGCCGGTGAGGACGCCGATGGGCTTGCCCTCGTAGATCAGATTGGTAAATTCGTTGAGCGTTCCCCAGCTGCCGGAGATGATGATGCCCGCGTCACTGTTGATAGTGGAGATGACGTTGCGATACTTCAAACGTTCCGACCAGTCCAGCGCCGCCGATGCAGGCTGTTTGATAAACAGCTCGTGATAGTTCTCTGGCACGTAGATCAGCCGCGTATAGATACCGATATCATCGTCAGGGTAGGCGCGGCGGTGTTCTTCAGCGTTTACTGCTGGCGTGAACCCCCATACCTGGCTGCCGTGTTCTGCCGCCTCGTGCGCAACGACGTAGGGCATGCCGCTGCAGCCGCCGGTAATGACGATGCAGCCATGCTGTGACAGCGCCCTGCCCAGCGCCTTGCCGAGTCGTTCCGCTTCTGGCCCCTCGCTCATGCTTGAACCATACACACCAATTTTATCGCTCATCGTATGCTTGCTCCTCGCATTACAGTGGGCGCGCCAGCACGAGGCCCAGCACAGCAGCCGCGCCAGCCGCGTAGAGCGGGGCGGCGCAAGCCTCGATGGTCGCGCCTGTTGTACAGACATCATCGATGATGAGGATGCGTCGCCCCCGTAGCGCGCCTGTCGCGAAAGCGGGCGTACAGGTGAAGGCGCCAGCCATGTTCTGGAAACGCTGGCTGGCCGAAAGCCCGACCTGCGCGGGCGTGGCCCGCAGGCGCTGCACAATATCGTTAGAGAGCGGAACGCCCACCAGCGAGGCGCAGACCTCGGCCAGCAGTTGCGCGTGGTTGTAGCCGCGCTGCCGCAGCCGTTCCGGGTGCAGGGGAACGGCGATTATGGTATCGGCCTGAAAGCCGTTACGTATGTACGCCTGAGCCAGCAAGCGGCCCAGCGGCTCTGCCAGCCGCGTGTTTCCATTATACTTCAGCGCGTGGATGTATGCACGTAGCGGCTCCTCGAATATGCCCACCGCCCGCAACCCGTGCAGACGCGGCGCGTGGTAGCGGCATGACTGACACAACCCGCTTACCGCCGACGGCGACCCACAGTGCTGACACAAAGGCGGCTGCAAGAGCCGAATAGCCCTCACACAATCCGCGCACAGCACGTGGCCGCTCCTGCGACAACCCGCACAGCGCGGCGGAAACAGCAGGTCCAGCCATTGCTGCGTGATGCGCTGCGATTTCTGCAAGAGCAGGATAGCGTTCACTTATCCCTCCAGCAAGTACAGGATGACATATGCAAACTTGTTTGCGTATTATACTCCAGCTTCTTTGTCCGGTATTCCCGGTCAGCAGGGAAACGGAAAGCTTGCCAGTACCCGGAACTTCGCCTGGTCATAATTCCCATAACATGTATTGCAAATGCTCTCCGCAGTCGTAGATAACGGTTATATTTCTCTACCAACATGGTACCTCTTCATAACGGCTTGCGCAAGCAGTGAACATCTTCTTCGCCGCTGCTTCTCCACCTCGGAGTGTGATATACTGAAAGGGAGCAATAATTCTTTCTTTCAGGAGATGAACAAAGATGGACGAGACGCCGTTGAATGGAAATACACAGTCTTCTCAGGGATCACCCTCACAGGCGCAGCGCGCTCTTGAGGACAATGCGCGCGTGCTGGATTTGAAGGTGCAGGAGACGCCGGCCACCGAAGAGGGGGTCAGCGTGACGCTGGAGACACCGAAACAGGAGACCAGGCAGGCGTATGGCACGGCCAAAACTGAGAATCTGCGCGATTCGGGCCTCTGGCGCATCCTGCTCCCCGCGTTTGTCGTTCTCTGCTGCCTCGCGCTGCTGGCGATCCCGCTGATTATCCTGACCCCGCTTTTCATCAACTCGCTCAGCAGCGGTGCCCCCGCGAACAGGGCAGGCATTACCTGGGTCTGGATCGTCATGATTCTCGTTGTCCTGGCCATTGCCATCACCGTCATTCGCGGCCTGGTCAAGATTTTTATGACCTCGGCAGGCAACTATAGCAGGTAAACCCGATATGTCATGCTGAGTGCAGCGAAGCATCTGAGGCAACGGGTTGATCTATGTGGTCGCCTCAGATGCTTCGCTGCACTCAGCATGACACGTTTACGATGCTTTTTATAGCTTTGCCCCTTCCAGCGCCAGCAACCATTCTTTCATCGGTAGGCCGCCGCCGTAGCCCGTCAGGGAGCCGTTACTGCCAATGACGCGGTGGCAGGGGACGATGATGCCGACAGGGTTGGCCCCGTTGGCCGCGCCGACGGCCCGCACGGCGAGCGGGCGACCGATGGCCTGCGCAATCTGTGCGTAGGAGCGCGTCTCTCCATAGGGGATGCGGCAGAGCGCCTGCCAGACTTCAAGCTGGAAGGGAGTACCATACAGGTCGAGCGGGCAAGAGAAATTGAGACGCTCCCCCGCGAAATATCTCCGCAACTCGTCCATGCCCTGTCGCAGCGGCTCAACCTGCTCGCCCTCTGCCACCCGCTCAATTGTCATCCAGCGCGCTGCCCAATCCAATCCCTCATTGATGGTATATCCAGGCATGCCCGTCCAGCACACGCCCTGTTCTGTCGCCATCAAGAGGATGGTTCCCACCGGGCCTGTCGTGCTGCTCCAGTAGAGCGTCTGTGCCTTCGCCTTTGTCTTGCGTGTTTGAGCAATAGTTACCATGCTTCAACTTCCTGTTTGTACAACTGTTCTTCCCTGCCAGGTGGAGTGTAGCATACGGTGCTATTGCTGGCAAGGCCTGTTATGGTAAAATAGACCCATTGCATCAAACTGACTCGTAATCAGGAAAACCAGGATGCAGGGAATCTTTCTCGTGATTGCTTCGCGGGTCGGGAGTCCAGTATGGAATTTGCGCGTAGAACAAGAGGGCCTGAAGAGAAGCGTGTGCAGCCCCTGCCCTACTATGGCGACCCCTGGCTGCTCTGGGGGCCGTATCTGAGCGAGCGTTCGTGGGGGACAGTGCGCGAGGATTATAGCGCCTATGGCTCGGCCTGGGAGTATTTCCCCCACGATATGGCGCGCTCCCGCGCCTATCGCTGGACGGAAGATGGCCTGGCGGGCATCAGCGACGATAAAGGCTATCTTTGCTTTGCCCTCGCGCTCTGGAACGGTCAGGACCCCATTCTCAAAGAGCGATTGTTCGGCCTGACGGGTCTGGAAGGCAATCATGGCGAAGATGTCAAAGAAATTTACTATTATCTTGATAGCACTCCCACCCACAGCTATATGCGCATGCTCTACCGCTATCCGCAGGCCGCTTTTCCCTATACATTGCTCGTGCAGGAGAACGCCCGGCGCGGCAGGCAGGCCCCCGAATTTGAGCTGCTCGATACCGGCATTTTTGCCGACAATCGTTACTTCGATGTCTTTGTGGAGTATGCCAAAGCTGATCCCACCGATATCCTGATTCGCTTCAACATCGTGAATCGCGGGCAAGAGGCGGCTTCCCTGTATATCTTGCCCACGCTCTGGTTTCGCAATACCTGGTGCTGGGGGCGTGATAGCAGAAAACCGCTTTTGAAAGAGCATATTTCCCCCGTTGTTCAACCTCCTGCCGACCTGCTCTCTATCGAAGCCAGACATCACCTGCTGGGAGATTATCTTCTATCCTGCGAGGCCGCCGATACCTTGCTGTTCACCGAGAACGAGACGAATATGCAGCGGCTTTTTCACGTGCCGAATGCCTCGCCCTATGTGAAGGATGCCTTCCATGATTATCTGATTGCAGGCAGGCCGGAAGCGGTGAATCCCGCGCGTGTGGGGACAAAGGCCGCCGCCCTCTACAGGCGCACTCTCGCGGCAGGTGCCACGCTCGCCCTGCGCCTGCGCCTGACCCGACTGCCCGATGATAGCAGGGATGACATGGGGAAGAAGGATGAGGGTCAGCAGGCTTCACAGGTATATCCAGCCCTTATCGAACCATTTGCGGACTTTGCTGCCGTTTTTGAACGGCGCAGGCAGGAGGCTGACGACTATTATACTGCCTTACAGCCTGCTGCATTGGATGAGGATACGCGCCGCGTGCAGCGACAGGCCCTGGCGGGGATGCTGTGGAACAAACAGTTCTATCATTTCATCGTAGAACAGTGGTTGCAGGGCGACCCGGCCCAGCCGACGCCGCCTGCTGAACGCTGGCATGGACGCAACAGGCAGTGGCGGCATCTGCACAACGAACGGGTGATGTCGATGCCGGACAAATGGGAATATCCCTGGTATGCCTCGTGGGATTTAGCCTTTCACTGCGTTCCCTTCGCTTTGATTGACAGCACGTTTGCCAGAAGCCAGCTTGATTTGCTCCTGCGCGAGTGGTATATGCATCCCAACGGGCAACTTCCGGCCTTTGAATGGGCATTCGATGATGTCAACCCACCGGTGATCGCCTGGGCCGCGCTGCAGGTCTACAACATCGACCGCCAGCAGAGCGGCTGTGCCGATCGGGCCTTCCTGGAGCGGGTTTTCCACAAATTGCTGCTCAACTTCACCTGGTGGGTCAATCGCAAGGATTCGGAGGGCAAGAACATCTTTCAGGGTGGTTTTCTGGGTCTGGACAATATCGGCATCTTTGATCGCAGCGCGCCGCTGCCCACCGGCGGGCAACTGGAGCAGAGCGACAGCACCAGCTGGATGGGCATGTTCTGCCTGAATATGATGAGCATTGCCCTTGAACTCGCGCGTGCCAACTCCGTCTATGAGGATATTGCTCTCAAATTCTTTGAACACTTCCTCTCAATTGCCGCCGCCATGAACAATATTGGCGGGGAGGGCATTTCCCTGTGGGATGATGAAGATGCCTTCTTCTATGATGTCATCAGCCGCCCGGATGGTTCACGCATGCCCCTCAAAATTCGCTCGCTGGTCGGCCTGATTCCGCTGTGCGCGGTGGAAGTTCTGGAACCGGAGCTGCTGGAAGCCCTGCCGCGCTTCAACTACCACCTGACATGGTATCTGACCAACCGACCAGACCTGACGCGGCTGGTCTCCCACTGGCAGCAGCCCGGCTCCGGTCAGCGTCGCCTGCTGGCGCTGGTACGCGGCCATCGCATGAAACAACTGCTGCGCCGCATGCTCGCGCCTGACGAATTTCTCGCCGATTACGGCATTCGCTCTCTTAGCAAGTACCATGCCCATCATCCCTACACGCTCAACGTTGATGGCGTGACGCATACCATCGCTTACGAACCGGCGGAGTCGCAAACCGGCCTCTTCGGCGGCAACTCCAACTGGCGCGGCCCCATCTGGTTCCCCATCAACTACCTGCTTATCGAGGCTCTGCAAACATTCCACCGCTACTACGGAGACGAGTTCACCGTCGAATGTCCCACCGGCTCCGGTCGCTATCTGACCTTGCAGCAGGTCGCCGGTGAACTCTCTCGCCGCTTAATTCGCCTCTTCCTGCGCGACGAAACAGGTCGGCGTCCGTACAACGGCTCGCTCCATCCCTTTCAGAGCGATCCCCACTGGCGCGACTACCTGCTCTTCCACGAATACTTCGATGGCGATACTGGCACCGGTCTGGGCGCCAGTCACCAGACTGGCTGGACCGGCCTTGTGGCAATGCTCATCCAGCAGCAGGGAAAGCTGCGAGCTGAATAGCCTGGCTTCTCAAGATCAGGCATGGGGGATGCTGCGGGACGGAGGCCTGATCCTCTGCCCGCTCGTCGATTCGCTGTCCCGCTATGACACCCCTACGCATTCTGATAAAATTGCTTATTGAAGTTTGCCGATACATAGAGTATATTACCCGCAACAGGCAGAGATAGAATCTACTGTATCACAGTTCCGTAGATTTCTTATTGCATGCCAGTGATACGACGCGGAGGATAGTCTATGAAGGATGAGCCTGAAGTCCAGGATGCCTCATTTGAGGCTAATTTGCGTCTGCCCTGGTGGAAGCGGCCTGTCACCTGGTTGCTCAGTGGGCTGGCTGTGTTTCTCCTGCTTATTTCATCCAGTTACTATTTCCTCAATTCGCTCAACGCCTCCACCAGTGCTGGCGTTATCACGGCTGTCGATTACGTGCAATCTCTCGCTTTCAGCCCTGATGGCCGTCTGCTTGTCGCGGCTGTAGACCATGATAATACTGATGGCGCGTTCGCTGGCTCCAGCGTTATACTCTGGAATGTGGCGACCGGCAAAAAATTGCGCACGCTCTCCGGGCAGGAAAACATTAATGCCGTCGCCTTTAGCCCGGATGGAGACTGGGTAGCGATCTGCTCGGAAGATGAGAATATCCTGCTCTGGAATGTAGTGAGCGGAAATACGTTGCCCGATAGATTTGCCAACAGCAGCGCCGTCTTCTCACTCGCTTTCAGCCCGGATGGGCAGTTGCTGGCGAGCGGAGATGATGACGGTATGGTCAGGTTGTGGGATACGAACAGCGGCAAACTGCTCCAAACGTTTCCTGCGTCTTCCTCGGCCAGCGGCGGCACGACGGTCGCTTTTAGCCCCGATGGTCGGTTGCTGGTGGCCGGTTCTACAACGGTTCAAGTGTGGAATGTCGCCAGTGGACAGAGGGTTTTCCCGTTTCCCCATAGCAGCAATCTCGCTGCCGTCAACGCCCTCTCATTCAGTCCGCGTGGAGACTTGCTGGCCCTCAGTTCGGAGACGCTGGTCTCTGATAGCATACAGCAGGTCACCTTATGGAACTTAAGCGGCAAAGGGGCAACAAAACTGCGTATTCTCGCCACCCAAAGCGCATTGATCTATTCGCTCAGCATCAGCCCGGATGGTCGCATACTGGCCGCCGCCGCCGACCCTGGCGTCATCGAACGCTGGGACCTGACTACCGGCAAAAAGCTGCCCGATATCCAGGGCGCCGACGAACTTGTTGTTGCTTTCGACCCCACCGGCAATCTCCTGGCTTCCGGCGGCGGCGATTATAGCTCCAACCCCAACATCGACTCTGCCCCTGCTCCCGATGCCTACGTTGAACTCTGGGATGCCATCAGCGGCAAGCAGGTGCGTATCTTGACTTGATGTGTGTCACTATTTCCTGGTCTCACCCTTTGCCTCTCCATAGAACAAAACCCCGACCACATGGATATCGGGTTTTTGCCTGTGGCACGGTTAGACAACAGGGATGTTGTGATAGATAGCATCAACAGGAATCTCGACATCCAGGCAACTGAGAGGGATCACTCCTCCGATATAGTAGGGCCAGTGGGGTCTCCGTCCTTTGCGGGGAAGAATGCAGACTCATATGACGCACCAGACCTTGCCTGATGGACTATATTCGTGTACAGTTAGCCATATTTAAGAATGTGATGTTTTCAGGAGTGGAATGCATGAGCCAGAGCAACGGGCAGAACTCTTTTCATAGGAATGTGCGTATCGCCATTGTTGGCGCGGGTATCGCGGGGCTGAACGCAGCCCTTACCTTGCAGGATGCCGGGTTTGCCAGCGCCATTTACGAGGCGTCGGGCCGCGTTGGCGGGCGCATCCATTCTGATAGCACGTCCTGGGAGCAGGGCATGGTCAGCGAGTGGTGCGGCGAATTTATCGATAGCGACCACAGAACCATGCTGGGCCTGATTCAACGCTTTGGCCTCGAAACCATTGATCTGGGGCAGCATGTACCGCCTCATGCACAGACGATCCTGTACTTTTTCAACCGCTATTACCGCTTTGCCGACCTCGCGCAGGGCTTCCAATCCATCTATCCTATCCTGGCCCGGCAGATGCAGGAAGCCGGTTTCCCCACCACCTATGCACGTTTTACCGAAGCTGGCTACCGGCTTGACCACCTCAGCGTCTACGACTGGATCGAACAGTACGTGGAAGGGGGACACGGCACGCTGATAGGTCGCATGCTGGATGGTGCCTGCACCGGCTACTTTGGCCTGGATTCGCGTATGCAAAGCTCGCTCAACCTGCTCTACATGTTTGGCCCGCGCCCTGACGAAACGGCTGATGAAGAGTCCGAAGACGAGACTCCCGGCTCCGGCCCGATACAGGGAAGTTACAAAATCGTGGGCGGCAACCAGCAACTACCGCTTGCTATTGCTCGTACCTTGCCGCAGGACAGCATCCACCTCAACCACCAGCTCATCGCCGTCAAACGCAATAGCGATGATTCTGTTACCCTGTCTTTCGTCACCCCTGCTGGCCCGGTGGAAGTTACCTGCGATCAGGCTATCCTCACGTTGCCGTTCAGTATCCTGCGCCACGTTGATTACCGACAGGCAGGGTTTGATGAGTTGAAACGAACGGCGATTGCGCAGCCTGGCTATGGCACCGTCTCCAAGCTCTTCCTGCAATTCGATACGCGCTACTGGTACGAGCAAGGCCAGCCCTGGCCCGCTGCCAGTAACGGCTTTTTCATCACCGACCTGCCCATCCATGTCCTCTGGGATACCTCGCTCGGCCAGCCCGGTACAGATGGCCTGCTGGTGGACTACACAGGCGGGTCGCAAGGAGCAGCCTACCATCCCCCGACCGCCTATTCCACTACTGCTAATGCCGATACGCCGAACATTCAGTTCTACGCGCGCGCTTGCCTTGAGCAGTTAGAGCAGGTCTTTCCCGGCATCAGCGCCCATTACACCGGCAGGGCCGCCTTGAGCTATCCGACCGGTGATCCCTATCTGCACGGCAGCTACTCCTGCTGGCTCACCGGCCAGTACACGCTCTTTGCCGGTTACGAGCGCGTGCGCCAGGGTCCCATCCACTTTGCAGGTGAGCATTGCTCCGTCCTCTATCAGGGCTTTATGGAAGGCGGGGCCGAAGAAGGGGCGCGCGCCGCCCGCGAAGTTTTGCCCACACAACATTGAGCATCTGCCAGCAAAAAAATGGGTAAGATTGCGCATATGTTTTTGTCTGCTCATCAGTATACTGTAACCATGATCTGATCTCCTTTCCTGTCACGGAAGAGAGGCTTATTATGGTGCAGCAATCATCCTATAATAAAATGGTGGGTGCGGCTCTGGGAAGCTACCGGCTGGAACAATTGCTTGAGCGGGATAGTATCGGCCCCGTTTTTGTCGCTCGCGATACCACCTCCGGCAGGCTATGCCTGCTTCGTCTGCTGGCGCTGGCGGGAGAGCGGACGGCAGAGGAGCGCATCGTCTATCTGGGGCGTTTCCAGCAGGAAGCGCGGCAGGTGGCAGGCCTGCAACATCCATACATTCTGCCGCTTGTCGATTATGGCAATAACGAGGGTATGCCGTATCTCGTCTGGCCGCGCAACGAACGGATGCAGTCGCTCTACAGCTATATTGCGCAGAACGGCCCGCTCGCTTCCCTCACTGCCAGTCGCTACCTGGATCAGATCGCAGCCGCCCTTGCCTGCGCGCATCAGCAGACCGTCCTTCATCGCAACCTGACGACCCGCAGCATTCTCATCGAGCCTGCGCCGGTTTCTGAGCAAAGCAGGCTGGCCGTTACAGATTTTGGCGTATTGCGCATGCTTGAGGTTGGTATGCAGGACAACCAGCCAGGACTGTTGCCCTTGCTGGTTGAGAGCGAGGGCTGCGCCCCGGAGCAACTACAGGGCCGACCGGCCACTGCCGCGACCGATGTTTACGCTCTGGCCGCAGTCCTGTATCGCCTGCTGACCGGTCGCCGACCATTCACCGGCAAGTCACGCGACGATGTAATCAAGCAAATTCTCACCGCTCCCGTACCATCCCTGTCTGCCGCGCGCGGCGATCTGCCGCCGGGTCTGGATGGGCTGCTGGCGCGCGCGATGGCAAAAGACCCGGCAAAGCGATTCCAGCAGTCGCTGGAGCTTGCCAACATGTATCATGACCTGGTTGCGCCTCGCGATGCAGCCCGCCCTCCTCTGGCAGTTGCCGCGCTTCCTGCTGCCCCGGAGCGTATTGTCACACCCGTGCAGTCCCCACGTGTGCCTGAGCGCACCGTCAGATCGTCTCAGGTTTCGCGCCGCCGCGTCCTCTATTACATTGCCGCCGGTGGCGTCGCAGTGGTTGCCGTTGGTGCAGTTGCCGTCCACTTTGTAACCGGTAGCCCATCCACATCTGCTCCAGCCACCGCCAGCAATGGGGCCACACCCGGCAGCACGACCGCTTCGGGCGGCGCCAGCGCGACGGCAGCGCCCACGCACAGCGGGAGGGTCATCGCTCGTACCGCCGAAGTGTCGGCCAACAGCGCAAAGACGTTTCCTCTAGCCAACCAGAGTAACCCGGGTATTCTCGTTCACCTGGCAGGCAGCAATACCTTCGTCGCGTTTGACTCGACCTGCACGCACGCGGGCTGCGCCGTCAATTACAGCCCGCAGGATAAGCTGCTTGAGTGTCCCTGCCACGAGGCCGCGTTTGATCCGGCGAAGAATGCCGCTGTTGTGCAGGGACCGGCCCCCACACCGCTGAAGGCCATTGCTATCACTGTCAATGCCGATGGCACGATCACTACCGCATAATCGAAGAGGAAAAGAGAGATGGCAGAACAACAATCCTACGTCATCGTTGGCAACGGCATCGCCGGGGCAACCGCCGCCGAGGTCTTGCGCGCCGAGGATTCTGCGGCGGCTATTACCGTCATTGCCGATGATCCTTTTCCCGTCTACTATCGGCCCGCGCTCAAGGATTATCTGGCGGGGCGCGTGCGCGAGGATAAGTTATGGGCGCGCCCCAACAGTTTTTACCAGCAGCAGAACATTCGCTTTGTTTCCGGTCGGGTTGTGCGTATTCAGGTCGGCCAGCACAGCGTGCAGCTCGGCAACGGACAGGAAGTTGGCTATAGCCGCCTGCTGCTGGCCAGCGGCGCGCGCCCGGCTCGTCTCACCTGCCCCGGCAGTGACCTGCCGGGCGTCTGTACCCTGCGCACAGTTGCCGATTACCAGACTGTTTTGACGCGGCTCAAAGCTGCCCGCCGCGTGGTGGTCAGCGGCAGCGGCACCCTGGCGCTGGAAACGATTGAGACGCTGCGCCATCGCGGCTACTCCGTCATTCACCTGCTGCGCCGCCGCACGCTCTGGTCGGAAGTGCTTGACGCCACCGCTTCCGATCTGGTGTTGCAACAGGAGC
>Ga0209810_1001905_pt1 | contig 27854 bp, 27 predicted proteins | sample Coa_R1_7_FD_187159 | JGI IMG/M metagenome (GOLD analysis project Ga0209810, IMG submission 187159) | Surface soil microbial communities from Centralia Pennsylvania, which are recovering from an underground coalmine fire - Coalmine... | ecosystem: Environmental > Terrestrial > Soil > Unclassified... | reverse complement strand
CGTCGGCTACTACGTCGTCTGGTCGGTCACGCCGGCGCTGCACACGCCGCTGATGTCGGAAACCAACGCCATATCCTCGGTCATCGTGGTCGGCGCGCTGCTTGCGGTCGGCGTCGGGCTTGCCGCTGACGACAGCGGCCCGCTATGGGCGCGCGTGCTCGGCTTCTTCGCGCTTGCCTTCGCCTCGATCAACATCTTCGGCGGCTTCCTGGTCACCCAGCGCATGCTCGGCATGTATCAGAAGAAGAAGAAATGAGCCCGAACCTCGTCGCGCTGCTCTATCTCGTCGCCGGCGTCCTCTTCATCCTGGCGTTGCGCGGGCTGTCCAGTCCGGAATCGAGCCGGCGCGGCAATCTGTTCGGCATGATCGGCATGGCCATCGCCGTCGCGACCACGCTCGGCGCGCATCCGCCAGCCGATTCCCTTGCCTGGGGCCTGGTGGTGGGCGGCATCGCGGTAGGCGGCGGCATCGGCGCGGTGGTGGCGCGGCGCGTGCCGATGACGGCGATGCCCGAGCTCGTCGCCGCCTTCCACTCGCTCGTCGGCATGGCCGCGGTGCTGGTCGCGGCGGGCGCGCTCTACGCGCCGGCCGCCTTCGGCATCGGCAGCGAAGGCCATATTCATCCGCAGAGCCGCATCGAGATGGCGCTCGGCGCCGCCATCGGCGCGATCACCTTCACCGGTTCGGTCATCGCCTTTCTGAAGCTTTCGGCACGCATGAGCGGCAAGCCGATCATCCTGCCGGGGCGCCACGTCGTCAACGCCGCGCTGGCGCTGGCGCTCATCTTCTTCATCTGCGCCTTTTTCGTCTCGCAGTCCGCGCGCGACTTCTGGCTCATCGTCGGTCTTTCGCTCGTGCTCGGCGTGCTCATCATCATCCCGATCGGCGGCGCCGACATGCCGGTCGTGATCTCGATGCTCAACTCCTACTCGGGATGGGCCGCCGCCGGCATCGGTTTCACGCTCGGCAACACGGCCCTGATCATCACCGGCGCCCTGGTCGGGTCATCGGGCGCAATCCTGTCCTACATCATGTGCAGGGGCATGAACCGCTCGTTCCTGTCGGTCATCCTCGGCGGCTTCGGCGGCGAGGTGGCGGGGCCTGCCGGCGGCGGCGAGCAGAAGCCGGTCAAGCTCGGCTCGGCGGAGGACGCCGCCTACGTGCTGAAGAATTCGTCCAAGGTCATCATCGTTCCGGGCTACGGCATGGCGGTCGCGCAGGCGCAGCATGCGCTGCGCGAGATGGCCGACAAGCTGAAGGCGGGCGGCGTCGAGGTGAAATACGCCATTCATCCGGTCGCCGGCCGCATGCCGGGCCACATGAACGTGTTGCTGGCCGAAGCCAATGTCCCCTATGACGAGGTCTTCGAGCTCGAGGACATCAATTCCGAATTCGCCCAGGCCGACGTCGCCTTCGTGATCGGCGCCAACGATGTCACCAACCCGGCAGCGGAGGAGGACCCCAAGTCGCCGATCTACGGCATGCCGGTCCTGCAGGTGTGGAAGGCGGGTACGGTGATGTTCGTGAAGCGGTCGCTCGCGTCGGGCTATGCCGGCATCGACAATCCGCTGTTCTACCGCGACAACACGATGATGCTGCTCGGCGACGCCAAGAAGATGGCCGAAGGCATCGTCAAGGCGATGTAAGGCGGCGCGCGGACCGCCGCGCGCTCGGCCGCATTCCGCCCGCCTCTTCGTCTTGCCCCGATGCGGGGCATGGGCGAACATGCCTGCGGGGGCCGCGGTCCGGATTACCGCCGGAGCAGGGAACGATCCACAGGAGGAGGAGCAGCGACGATGACGAGGACTGGGAAAATCGCCGCCGCCGGTTTGGCGGCATTGGCGCTCGCATACGCGATGGACGCCGCCGGCGCGAAGGAAAAGGTCAAGGTCGGTTTCATCGGCCCGCTCACCGGCGGCGTCTCGGCCAACGGCATCGGCGGCCGCAACTCCGCCGACCTCGCCGTCAGGCTGCGCAACGCCGATCCGAAGGCGAAATACGAATATGAGATGGTGGTATACGACGACGAGTGCAAGCCGAACGTCGCCGTGCAGGTCGCGACCAAAATGGCGGCCGACAGGGAAATCATCGCCGGCGCGACGCATTACTGCTCGGCGGCGGCCATCGCTGCGGTCGACACCTACCACAAATTCGGTTTCCCGGTGATCGTGTGGGGCGCCGTGCTGCCGGATATCACCTACCGCAACAAGTATCCTGAGATCCACCGCGTCAACGGCACGATGATCAACCAGAACGACGTCAACGCGGAACTGATCTCCAAGCTGGGGTTCAAGACCGTTGCCGTCATTCACGATACCACCGACTACGGCAAGGGCCACAATGAGTATTTCAGCAAGGCGCTCGCGCGCATCGGCAAGGCCAAGATCGTCGGCACCTTCGGCGTGACCGCCGATCAACAGGACTTCACCGCCGAGCTCACCAAGATCAAGGCGCTCAACCCCGACGTCATCTATTTCGGCGGGCTGACGCCGATCGGCGTGCGTATCCGCCAGCAGATGGACAAGCTCGGCATCAAGGCGGTGTTCGACGGCACGTCGGGCATCGTATCGGATGCGTTCATCCAGGGTCTGGGGCCGCTTGCCGAAGGCACGCTCGCATTCCGCGAGGGCGCACCGATCGAGAAGCTGCCCGGCGGCAAGTTCTTCTTGGAAAAATACAAGGAGCAGCACTACGAACAGCCGCCGGAAGCCTACGGTGCCTTCGCCTTCGCGGCGATGAGTATGATCCTCGATTCGATCGAGAAGGTCGGCCCCGACCGGAAGAAGGTGATCGCCGATCTCGGCAACGTGCATGATCGCGATTCGATCGTCGGCAAGATCACGTTCGACGATCACGGACAGAACACCGTGCCGATCATCACGAAATATGTCGTGCAGGACGGCAAGTTCGTCGAGTGGGAGGACAGCGATTATGCTGCCGGCAAGCGCAAGCTGCCGGGACAGACCTAGACCCGCCTTTGCTCCCGCAGCGGCGATGACCCGCGGGACCCTCGCCCCGACCCTGTCTGCCGCGCCGGTATCAAGGACAGGCGGCGCGCCCGCGCTGCGCCCGCAAGGCGGGGGTGCGGCGCGCGCCGTCCTTTCCTCCGGACGGCCAGGGAGCGAGAAGAGAGCGATGGCTCGCCGGTCGGCGATTCCCGCTGCCGCTCCCGCATCGCAAAGCCCCACGACCTGCCGGGTGCGGCCGGCCTCGTGCCGAGCCGGCGCCGCGCCTCAGCGACCCATGCACGCCTCGTCCGGCGGGACCGCGCGCGGGTGGCGGGCGCGTGCTCCCTCATGAGCCGAGACCGGCTGCGACGGCGAACACCATGGATGTCGGCCTCCTCGCCCAATATGTCATGAACGGGCTGATGCTCGGCATGATGTACGCGCTGGTCGCGGTCGGTTTCACGCTCTTTTTCGGCGTGCTCGACGTGATCAAGTTCTCGCATGGCGACGTGCTCACCGTCGGCGCCTTCACGGCGCTCGCCACGTTCGCGGGTCTCGGTCGGCTCGGGCTCCAGTCGCCATGGCTCGAACTCGCGGTCATGCTCGCGGCCGCAACCCTGGCCATGGCCCTGCTCGGCATGCTGATCGCACGCTTCCTCGTGCTGCCGCTGCGCGGCGCTCCGCCGCTCAACACGCTGTTGATCACCCTGATGCTCGGAACGGTCCTGCGCGAGAGCGTGCGGCTGTTCTATCCGCAGGGGGCCAATCCGAAACCCTTTCCGGCGCTGCTGCCGCGCGGCTCGGTCAATCTCGGTGATTTTCACCTGCGCTTCGACAACGTGATGATGCTCGCATCCGGCATCGCCGCGATCGTCGCGCTGCAGTACCTGCTCAACCGCACCAAGCTCGGGCTTGCCATCCGCGCCGTGGCGCAGGACGAGGAGACCGCGCGCACCATGGGTATCAACTTCACCGCCATCGTCCTCGTCACCTTCGCCATCGGCTCGGCCCTGGCGGCATTCGCGGGCGTCATGAACGGGCTCTATTACAACGAGATAAACTTCGGCATCGGCCTCTATCTCGGGGTCATCGGATTCTCCGCGGCCATCATCGGCGGCCTCGGAAGCATCTATGGCGCGATTCTCGGCGGCTTTCTGTTCGCGGCGTTACAGACGATCGGCACGGTGCTGTTGCCTTTCGCCAGCGCGTACAAGGACGTGTTTGCCTTCGCGGTCGTCATCGCGCTGATGGCATGGCGGCCGACGGGTCTCATCCGCGAAAAGATCAGCGAGCGCGTGTGATGGCGGGCGGCGACAAGATGCGCGCGGATCTCTGGCCGGGAGCCGCCGCGCTCGGCGCGGCGACCGCGTATCTGATCGCGTTGCTTGCGGTCGAAAGCCCCGCCGCCGTTGTTGCGCTGCTGGCCGCCGGAGTCGCCGCGGTCCTCGCCGCGGCCCATTTCGGTCTCGTCGAACGCGTCACCCGCGCGTTCGCCGTGCATGAAGACGCGCTCGGCCTGTTGGCAATCGCCGCGCTTCTCGTCGTGGCCGCGGTGTTCCGTGCCGACCATTTCACGCTGCTGCTGATGGTCACGGTACTGCTCTATTCGACGGCGGTGCTCGGATTGAACGTGCAGTTCGGCTACGCTGGGGTCCTGAATTTTGCCGGCGCGTCGTTCTTCGGCATCGGCGCCTACGCCTCGGCCGTGCTCAACACGTTTACGGGCCTTTCGCATCTCGTCGTGCTGGCGATCGGGGGCATCGCCTCGGCGCTGATCGGCTGCCTGCTGCTGCTGCCGGTGCTGCGGACGCGCGGCCACTATGCCGCCGTCGTGACCATCGCCTTCGCGCTGCTGTTCAAGACGTTTCTCGAGGTCAATGACGTCCTCGGCGGTCCGCAAGGGATGCCGGTGCCGGGCATGGCGATCCTCGGCTGGTCGTTCAACGACAACCTCGAAATCGGCGGCGTCATGCTTTCGTTCTACATGAATTACCTGATCGTGAGCCTGCTGCTCCTGGTCGCCACCTTCATCATCGTGCGGCGTCTCGAACGTTCCTGGATCGGGCTCAATTTCGACGCGCTGCGGCTCGACGAGACGGCTGCGAGCTGTTTCGGTCTCGATATCGCGCGCTGGCAGATTACGGCCTTCCTGATCGGCAATTTCGTCATCGGGCTTGCCGGCGCGCTGTTCGGCATGGTCGGCGGATTCGTCGCGCCCAACAACTATACCTTCGCCGACTCGCTCATTCTCGTCTCGATCCTGCTGCTCGGCGGCATCGGCAATCCGTGGGGCCTGATCGTGGCCACCTTCATCGTGGTGGTGGTGCCGGAAAAGCTGCAGGGAATCCAGGAATATCGCTTCCTGCTCTACGCGATCATGGTGATCGTCATATTGCTGTTTCGCCCCGAGGGCCTGCTGCCGCGGCCGGTGCGGCGCTATTTCCCGGGTCGGCAGCCATGACGGCGCTGCTGGAAGCGCGCGGCCTCACCAAGTATTTCGGCGGCGTACTCGCGCTCGATCGCCTCGATCTCGCGGTAGCGCGCAACGAGATTCTCGGGCTCATCGGCCCGAACGGTTCGGGCAAGACGACTTTCTTCAACGTCATCACTGGCCTCTATCGCGCCGACGCCGGCAACGCGATTTTTGACGGCTTCGACATCACCACGGCCTCCGCGCAGGCAATCTACCGCGCCGGAATCTCCCGCACCTTCCAGCGTTCGCGCCTGTCCTTATCGCTGTCGATCTTCGACAACATCATGGTCGGCAACCACAAGCATCTCAACCAGGGTTTGTGGTTCAATCTGTTCCGGCGCGGCGCTTTCAAGCGCGAATTCGAAGCAAGCTATGCGGCGGCCCGCGAGCTGGTCGACGTGTTCGAACCGGAGCTCGCCGATCGCCTGTTCGAGCCGGTCGCCGGCCTGCCGATGATCGACCGCCGCCGCATAGAGATCTGCCGCGCCCTGATCAGTCGGCCGAAGCTTCTGTTGCTCGACGAACCCTCTGCCGGAATGACGCATGACGAGACGAGCGCCTTGATGGAGGACATCCTCCTGGTGCGTGCGCGCAACAAGGACCTCGCGATCATCATCGTCGAGCACGAGATGGGCGTCATCGAACGGATAACCGATCGCTGCGTCGTGCTCAATTTCGGCCGCAAGATCGCCGAAGGTCCCTACCGCGCGGTGGCCTCCGATACGGAGGTGCAGCAGGCCTATCTTGGAGCGAAGTGATGGCGGGCCTCCTGCGGATCGAAGGCGTGTTCACGGCCTACGACAAGGCCGATGTGCTGCACGGCGTGACGCTGACGGTGGAGCCGGGCAGCATCACCTGCCTGCTCGGCGCCAACGGCTCGGGCAAGACGACGCTGGTGCGGTCGATCCTGGGACTGACGCCGCCGCGCGCCGGTCGCATCATCTTCGACGGACGCGAGATCACCGCCCTGCCCACCCACAGGATCATCGCTGCCGGCATCGCCTGCATCCCCGAAGGGCGCAAGGTATTTCCCAAGTTGACGGTGGAGGAGAACCTGCGCGTCGGCGCCTATGGGGAACGCTCGGAAAGGGTCGTCGCCGCGCGCATGGCCGAGATTCTGCGCATTTTTCCGCGGCTCGCGGAGCGCCGCGCCCAGCTCGCCGGCACCATGTCAGGCGGCGAGCAGGCGATGGTGTCCATCGGCCGCGGACTCATGTGTGCGCCGAAGCTGCTGCTGATCGACGAGCCGTCGCTCGGCCTCTCGCCGCTCCTGGTCAAGGAGAACTTCAATATCATCCGGCATATCAACGCCCGCGGCATCACGATCCTCCTGGTGGAGCAGAACGTGCACCAGACGCTGGCGATCTCGCACAGGGGTTACGTGTTGTCGAAAGGCAAAGTGGTGGCGGCGGGCACTCCGGAAGAGCTGAAAGACCGCGCCGAGGTGCGGGAAGCCTATTTCGGCTGAGCGCCGCGGTGCTGCGCGGCTCCGCGCGCGGCGCGTCGCGACGCGGATCAGACCACTCCTTCGGCGGGCAGCGGCACCTCATAATGCACGCGCACGCCTTCGGGCGCATATTTGACGCGCGTCTTGGCCTGGAGCTGGCCCGGCATCACCACCCTCAGCAGGCGGGTTCCGAAGCCAAGGTGCGTCGGCTTCGACACCGGCGGGCCGCCGCTCTCGACCCAGTCGAACACCAGTCGTCGACGCGTGGAATTGATCACCCGCCAGGTGATGGCGACCTGACCGCCATGCACGGAGAGCGCGCCATAGCGCGCCGCATTGGTGGTGAGCTCGTGCACGGCCATTCCCAGGGAGAAAGCGAGCCGCGGCGCGATGGCGATGGGCGGCCCGTTGAGAACGACGCGTCGGGAATCCCCGTCGTCGAATGCATCGAGTTCGCTGCGCAAGATGTCGGCAAAATCGACGCTCTTCCCTTCCTCCGCGAGAAGCAGATGGGTACGCGCGAGCGCACCGATGCGCCCGATCAGCGCCGACTTGAACTCTTCGACGGTTTCCGCGGATCGCGCGGTCGAACTCATGATGGCCTGCACGGTGGCGAGCGTATTCTTGACGCGATGATGCAGCTCGCGCAGCAAAAGCGCCTGCTGGTTCTCCGTCCGCTTGCGTTCGCTCAGATCGACGAGCATGTCGATGCCCCCGGTCAGGCGACCGCGGTCGTCGAACAGCGGCGTGGGATGGGGCAACAGCGACACGCGGGTCCCGTCGGGCCGTTCCGCATCCACCTCCATGTTGCGCACCGGGCGCCGCTCCTTGAGCGCGATCGCCATCGGCGACTCCTCATGCGGCAGCGGCTTCCCGTCCGGCGTGAAGAGCTTCCAGGCGCCGGACCATTGGGTGATGCCGAGCGGCGGCCGGCGTCCCCACAACCGGGCGGCCGCATCATTGTAATAGGTGAGCCGGCCGGCGGCGTCGGTCGTGTACACGGCGGCGGGCAAGGCATCGAGCAATGCGTGGATGGCCGACTTGCTCCCCGCGGCCGGTCGGTCGATGAGGCAGGCCGCGTGCCCGGCCGGCGGCTGCGGGCCTTTAAGATTATATTCCAATCGATCGGCCGACGGCTCCATTGCTGTCGCGTCTCCGCGGCGCCCTTGGGGGCCCGGGCAAGAATTGACTCGTCCTCGTCTGCTCGTGCTCCCCGGCCGCCTCGTCAACGCCACAAGTCGCGCCAAGTTTCGCCCCGGCCGCGGATTTTTTCGTCCCTCGGGGGCCGGCGGCTTCCGGCGCGCCCGTCAGATGGGCCGGTGCATGACATAGGCGTCGACCAGGCCGCGCGTGGGATGGCGGAATACGCCGGGCAGCGTGCCGACGATCATGAATCCGCACGAGCGCCACAGCCGCACCGCGCGTTCATTGGAGGCAATCACGAAATTGAACTGCATGGCGGTGAAGCCGCGGCGGCGCGCCTCCTCGAGGGAGTGGGCGCACATCGCGCGCGCAACGCCGCGGCCCGTGTATTGCGGCGCGGTCGCATAGCCGCAATTGGCGACATGGGCGCCGCCGCCCTGCTGGTTGGCGCGCAGATAATAGGTCCCGACCACGGCGGCCTCCGCGAGCGCGACGAACACGGCGTGGCCCGGCGAGTTCCAGTAGGCGAGCGCATCGGCGCGGGAAATGTCGCGCGGCACCGGGTAGGTCTCGCCGGCCCTGAACACGGGTTCCAGGATCGCCCAGATGGCGTCGGCATCGGCGGCGGTGGCGGGGCGGATGACGTAGCGCGGCGGCATGGGGGTTTGGCGGGCCTGGCGGTTTTGGCGATTGACGACGACCATGACCATTATGACCGATGGAGGCCTCATGGCGATCGTGCCGCCCGCCCTGGATGGCTTCGCGCTCGCTTCGCTCGCGCGCGCAATGACGGGGAATCGTTTCCACCGTCCTTGCGAGGCGGCGAAGCCGCCGAAGCAATCCAGGTGGGCCGGCCCTCGAGTCGTGGGCGGGAGGCGTACAGTGTTGCCGCTCCCAATTCCGGATTGCCTCGCCCCGGCGTTGCTCGGGTGCGCCGTGACGGGCCGATCTCACGGCAATCCGCCCTAGCGTTTGTGCAGCGTGACGTCGGTCAGCGTACGGCCCAGCACCGAGATCCGCATCGAATAGGTGGTCGGCGAAGACAGCGTCAGCGCGACACGGGCGCTCGGAAGGAACATGCCGAAATTCGCGGTGAAATTCGCCACGTCGCCGTCCCGCGTGCCCGTGACCGAGCCCGCATAACGCGTCGGCGCGCCGCCGTCCGTGCGGCTTATCTGTTCGACATGGCCGGTGAAGCGGTCACCCTCGAAGACGACGCTGAATCGAATGTGCTTGCGCAGACCGGCATTGCCGCTGCAGTCGATACTGGCGGAAAGATGGACGGGATCGGCCGCGAGGCGGGCGCGGCAGCGGGTATTCTGCGCCGCGGCGAACGGCCCGTCGCGGTCGCTGCCGCCGCCGACCCAAAGCCCGGTCAACTGCGCAAGCGGGGTGGCGGCGCCGGCGGGATCGGACAGCCCTGCGGCGCACAAGCCGACAACAATGCAGGCCGCGGCGGAGCGCCTCACGGCAGGTCGTTCCCTCGACGTCGCGATCCTCTGTCAAGAACCATGGCGGGGGCGAAATATGCCGGGATCCGCGGTCAGAATGTTCCGCCTCGCGCCCGCCGTGAAGGATCGGACCGCGCACGTCCGAAACCCCCCGCCACGCGCTGCAGGCACCGCCATCCCTCGCCCGCCCGGGTCCCGGCCGCTCCTCGAGGCGGAGCGCAAGGGCGCGCGTGCTTGCGTCGCAATGGCCCGGATGATCGCGCGGTCATCGCCCGTCCGCCCGCATCCCCGGTCGCGGCGGTGATGCGACGCATCGGCGCCTCCTATGGGCGCGATGAACTTGCCGGCCGGCCCGACCGCCCCGTGACGGGGAGGACCGGGATTGCACCGATCACATTTTTGCGAAAGACGACAAAAGCGGAGGGATCAGGGGTGAAGACCGCGCTGGCCGCCCGCGCCGGGGCGCGATTTGGTCGGAAGCAGCCCTTCGCGCTGCATCTTCTTGCGCGCGAGCTTGCGCGCGCGGCGGATCGCTTCCGCTCTTTCCCGTGCCTTCCGTTCCGAGGGTTTTTCGTAATGGCCGCGCAGCTTCATCTCGCGGAAAATGCCCTCGCGCTGCATCTTCTTCTTGAGCGCCTTCAGGGCCTGGTCAATATTGTTGTCACGAACAAGGACTTGCACGCTTGCTCCTTTGTTGCGGATCGGTCGAGTCGGTTCGCAAAGCCGGTCTTTGCCCGACGTTTCGCGTCGCGCGCCTCTACCAGAAAAGCCGTTAAGAGTCCATTGTTCCCGCGCGCGGGAAACGACGGTGCCCGGCGGGCTCCGCCGAAGGCGCCGCGATCATCGCCTTCGACATGCCTCGGCGGATCCGGCCCGCCGCGGGATGCGCCGCGCGGCCGCCCGGGGACCAGGCGAGCCGCCCGTCCCCCTTATCGCGCCGGCCAGATCCGGGTCACGTGCCCCATCTTGCGGCGCGGGCTTGCCCGGCCTTTGCCGTAGACGTGCACGGCGGTATTGGGCACCGAGAGATAGCGCGATGCCTCGCTCACCTCTTCGCCGATCAGATTGATCATCTCGACCTTGCGTCCGAGCCGCGCCGGTCGCGCCAGCGGCCAGCCGGCGATCGCGCGGATATGCTGCTCGAATTGCGACACCGTTGCGCCGTCGATGGTCCAGTGGCCCGAATTGTGCACGCGCGGCGCAATCTCGTTGACCAGCACGCGCCGCTTGCCGGCCTTGCGCACGACGAACATCTCGACGGCGAGGACGCCGACATAATCGAACGCCTCGGCGATGCGGGCCGCCACGCGGGCCGCTTCCGCCGCGAGCGCCGACGTCACGCGCGCCGGCACGGTCGAGGTCTTGAGGATGTGGTCGCGGTGCTCGTTCTCGGTGACTTCGAAACACTCCACCCGCCCGTCGCGCGAGCGCGCGGCGATCACCGAAATCTCGCGTTCGAAGGCGATGAAAGCCTCGAGGATGCAGGGCGCATCGTGCAGCGAGCGCCAGGTCCGGATCGCGTCGACGTCCCGGTCGAGCTTGGCCTGCCCCTTGCCGTCGTAGCCGAACCGGCGCGTCTTGAGCACGGCCGGCAGCCCGACGCGGGCGATGCCTTCGGCGAGCTGGGTGGCGCTGTGCACCGGCGCGTAGGGGGCGGTGGCGATGCCCAGATCGCGGAGGAAATCCTTCTCGATCAACCGATCCTGGGTGGTCTCGAGCACCTTGGGATCCGGCAGCACCGGCCGGCGACGTTCGAGAAAGGCGGCGGTCTTGGCCGGCACGTTTTCGAACTCATAGGTGACGACATCCACCGCTTCGGCGAAGCGGCGCAGGGCCGAGGCATCTTCGTAAGGCGCGCAGGTGAAGCGGCGCGCCACGTCGAAAGCGCACGAATCCTTTTCCGGCGCAAAGATGTGGCAGTTCAGTCCGAGCCTTGCCGCCGCGAGCGCCAGCATGCGGCCCAATTGGCCGCCGCCGAGAATCCCGATCGTGGCACCCGGTTTGAGCACGGGCTTCCTGTCGAGGGCGCCGCTCGTCATCGACTCGTCCTTGCCGGTGCTGGGTCTGGGCGCGCATCGCTCTTGCGCGCAAGGCTGCAACTTCCCGCGTGCGCGCGGGCGGGCGGAAAAGACGCGGTCATGTCAATCTCTCGGTCGTTTCGCCACGGACCTCGTCTGCCGCGCGCGCCATTGATCGAGCCGTTTGGCGATCTTCGCGTCCGACAGGGCGAGCACGGCGGCCGCGAGCAAAGCCGCATTGATCGCGCCTGCCTTGCCGATCGCGAGCGTCCCGACCGGCACGCCGCCCGGCATCTGCAGGATCGAGAGCAGCGAATCCTTGCCCTCGAGCGCATGCGTATGGATCGGCACGCCGAAGACCGGCAGGGGCGTCAGCGCCGCCGTCATGCCGGGGAGGTGGGCGGCGCCGCCCGCGCCGGCAATGATCACCTTGAAGCCGGCGGCGCGCGCACCGCGGGCGAATTCGTAAAGCCGCTGCGGGGTGCGATGGGCGGAAACGATCCTTGCCCGGTAGCCGATCTTGAGCGCATCGAGCGTCGCGGCCGCGTGCTTCATGGTGGTCCAATCGGACTGGCTTCCCATGATGATCGCAACCGGCGTCGCCGCCATGATTCTCCCCATCCCGCGCGCGACCCCGACGGGCGAAATGCCGGTTTCGGATCCGTTGGGCGCGCCCCGCAACGAACGCGGCTCCTGCGGCAGGGAACCGGCCTCCGCCCTTTGCTTATGGGCCGCGTCCGGCTCCTTCGCATTGTCGCGCGATCGGCTGATCCGATCCCGTTCGTACGGGACTACGTGCGGGTGCGCAAACCGAAGGATTTGCGGAAGCCGCGAATTATAGGTGGCGGCGGCCGAGTCGCAAGCCGCTCCCGATGGATTCGCCCCGGCGGGCGATCGTCACGCAATGATATCCGGCGTGAGCTGGTCTTCGATGGCGCGGATCCGGTCACGCAACATCAGCTTGCGCTTCTTGAGCCGCTGCACCTGGATCAGATCCGAGCCGGGCGAGGCCGCAAGCGCAGCGATCGCGGCGTCGAGGTCGCGATGTTCCTGCTGCAGGCGCGCCAATTGTTCCCGCAACGCGCGTTCTTCCTCGGGGGTCATTGCCACCGCTGGCCCGCTGCGGCCCGGTCCGATCAAACCAGCGCAGCCATTGCCGGAATTATCGCGTTTTCCACAAGGGTGTTCAAGGCAAACCCGTTAACCATCGCCGGTCAAGGGCTTGGATTCGCATGGCCGCGGCAGGCGGCCGGTCGAACTGTCGCCAGGGGCCGGACTCTGCGGTACACTTCCGCCGGCTCGAGCCACTGATCGAGGAGACATGCCGCATGTCGCTGCAATCGCACCTTGCGGAACTGGAAAGGAAGCATCGGGCACTCGAAGAGGAGATCAGCGAATGCCTGAGTCATCCCGCGGTGGATGATTTGAAGATCGTGGAACTCAAACGCAAGAAACTGCAGGTCAAGGACGAGATCGAACGGTTGCGCCAGGCGAGCGCCGCGAACGTGCAGTAGAAGCCGCATCGATTCTCCCGCGCGCGTCGGGCTGCTCGATCGACGGGTGCGAGCGGCAAGGTCGGCATCGGAGCGCGCTTGGCGCGCACCGCCTGCCGTGTTCGCCGTTGTCCGCGCGCGGGCGCTGCCGGGCGAGCAGGCCGGGAGAATGCCGCCGTGCGGCCACATTGTTCTGGCCTATCCTGACCCCGTCTTATCGCATCGGGGGACGGACGCACCATGCCGAAACTCCTTCATCCGATCATCGTCGCCTTGCCGCTCGCCGTGCTCGCGAACGCGCCGGCGCAGGCCTTCACCTTCGAGAATTCCGGCAGCGCGTCAGGGAATTCGCAGGGCTTCGTCGACCTCGACACCAAAACGGTCACCGCGCCCGACAAGTCCGCGGCGCCGTTCAACCAGAACGGCGAAGTCCGCCAGGGCAATTTTTACCTCAGGTTCGGCGAACCGCGGTCCTTCAACCAGCGCTACAATCCCGACCGCCTTTTCGATGCGATCGAGCGGCCCGCGGGCGAACGCTAGCGCATGACCGGCGAAGGCGGGAACCGGTTTTCGCCAAGGCTCATGCGTGGTTCTGACGCAAGCCGCCCCAAATCGCAGTCATCGACGCGCGGAAAACAGCGGAACGACGCCGGCCGCACCGACCGCCGCTCAGCCACGCCGCATACCGAGGTCGATCGGCAGCGATCGCGGTTTCAGTCGTCGCTCTTCACGTTGCCGCAATCGGCACCCAGCCACCTGCCGTTCATGGTGTAATTCATCGTCATGGTGTTGGTGCCATCGGTCATCACCATTTCCATGGTGCCGGTGATCCGCTCCCGGTTGGCCGCCACGAAGCGCATATGCATCGACATCTTCTCGGGACCGGTGCATTCCTGACGCATCTCCATGGTCGTCGGCGTGCTCGCGAGCACGGTGGATTTGCACGTTCCGTCGTTTGCGTTGTTCCCGAGGTCGAAACCGCGCTGCAGGCTCTTCTCCGTCAAGCACGTCTTCTGCACATGGGTCTCGGCGGCACGCGCCCGGCTAGCGGCCATGGCGGCATCGAACTTGGCCCGCTGCTCGGGCGTCATGCTGGCGAGCACGTCAGGCGGAATGGGCGGCTTGCCGCTCGTTTGGCCGCTCATGGTGATTTCCCAGAGACCGGTCTTGACGTTGAGCGCGATCGGCGCGGCGCCCGCCGCGACCGCAAGACACGCAGCCGCCGCGAGACCGGCGGCGAGAATACGCGGGCTCCTCATTGACGATGCTCCATTGTCCGGTTGAAGTCCCCTTAAAGCCGAAGCGGCCCCGCATTGTCCCGGGGCCGCCGCCCCTCATCCGCAGGCGCAGTATAGGCCCCGCGGTCCGGCGCCGTCCACGGCGGCCCCGCCGCTCGGCACGGGCCATTCTCCGGCGATCTTCATGGACGAAGTCAGGCGCGGGCCGGCGGAGATCCGTCCGCGACCTGCGCCCTCACACCGCCTTCGCCATCTCGCGCAATTTGAACTTCTGGATCTTGCCGGTGCTGGTCTTGGGGATCTCCGCGAACACGACGTAGCGCGGGCATTTGTACGACGCGAGATGCTGACGGCACCATTGGATGAGCTCATCGGCGCTCGCCTGCGCGCCCGGTCGCAGCTCGACGAAGGCGCAGGGCGTCTCGCCCCATTTCTCGTCGGGCTTGGCGACCACCGCTGCGGCGGCGACGGCCGGATGCTTGTAGAGGGCATCCTCCACCTCGATCGAGGAAATGTTCTCGCCGCCGGAAATGATGATGTCCTTGGACCGGTCCTTGAGCTGGATGTAGCCGTCGGGATGCACCACGCCGAGATCGCCGGAGTGGAACCAGCCTCCGGCGAAGGCCTTCTCGGTCGCCTTTCGGTTCTTGAGATACCCCTTCATCACCACGTTGCCGCGGAACATGACCTCGCCAAGCGACTGCCCGTCGCGCGGCACCGGCCGCATGGTCTCCGGATCGAGCACGTCGAGCGCCTCGAGCGGCAGGTAGCGCACCCCCTGCCGCGCCTTCTTCGCCGCCTGTTCGTTCGATGGGAGCGCGTCCCATTCGGCATGCCAGTCGTTGACCACCGCGGGGCCGTAGGTCTCGGTCAGGCCGTAGAGATGGGTGACGTTGAAGCCGGCCTTTTTCATCGCGGCAAGCACGGCCTCCGGCGGGGGTGCCGCGGCCGTGAAGAATTCGACCTGATGCGGCAGCGGCCTCTTCTCGTGCGCCGGCGCGTTGAGCAGCGTCGCCATCACGATCGGCGCGCCGCACAGATGCGTGACCTTGTGTGCGGCAATCGCCTCGTAGATCGCCGGCGCGCGCACATAGCGCAGGCAGACATGCGTACCGGCCACGACCGAGATCGACCAGGGAAAACACCAGCCGTTGCAGTGAAACATCGGTAGCGTCCAGAGATAGACCGGGTGCTTGCCCATGCCGCAGGTCACCACATTGCCGAGCGCGAGCAGATAGGCGCCGCGGTGGTGATAGACGACCCCCTTGGGGTCGCCCGTGGTCCCGCTCGTGTAGTTGAGCGTGATGGCGTCCCATTCGTCGTCCGGCATTTTCCACGCGAAGTCCGGGTCGCCGGAGGCGATGAACGTCTCGTAGTCGAGCGCGCCGATCCGTTCGCCCGGCCCCGAATATTCCGGGTCGTCGTAGTCGATCACCAGCGGTCGCACGGTCGCACGCGCCAGCGCCTCCTTCATCACCCGGGAATATTCGCGGTCGACGATCACCGCCTTGGCCTCGGCATGATCGAGCGAGAAGGCGATCACGGCGGCGTCGAGCCGCGTGTTGAGCGTGTTGAGGACGGCCTGCGCCATCGGCACGCCGTAGTGCGCTTCCAGCATCGCGGGGGTGTTGGCGAGCATCGCGGCCACGGTATCGCCGCGCGTGATTCCGTGCCGCGCGAGCGCGGAGGCGAGCCGCCGGCATCGCGCGTAGAACTCCGCGTAATTTCGCCGCAGCGGGCCGTGGATCACCGCAAGCCGGTTCGGAAAGACGCCTGCCGCACGCTCGAGGAAGGTGAGCGGTGTGAGCGGCTGGTAGTTGGCCGGATTGCGGTCGAGATCGATGTCGTAAGGCGTTCGCGCCATCGGGCTTCCCCCTGCGGGCGCAAGGTTACGGAGCGGGCGGGGAACGATCAATCGCTGCGTGGCGCGCGCCCCGCCGGCGGGGAGGGCGACGCGGCCGCTTGTGCCCGCGCGCGGCCGACGACACAATAGGGCGAAAGGATCAACCATGGATGCCCGCCCGACCCGATACCACGACGTCTATGCACGCTGGCAGCGCGACCCCGTAGGCTTCTGGGGGGAGGCCGCCGAGGCGATCGACTGGTACGAGCCGCCCAAGCAGGTGTTCGATCCGCAGGCCGGCATCTACGGCCGCTGGTTCACCGGCGGCGTGTGCAACACCTGCTATAACGCCGTCGACCGTCACGTCCTTTCCGGCCGCAACAACCAGCCGGCGCTGGTCTATGACTCGCCGGTCACCGACACCCGGCAGACCTTCACCTACGGGCGGCTCCTGTCCGAGGTGCAACTCCTCGGGGCCATGCTGCGCGATTTCGGCGTCGACAAGGGCGACCGCGTCATCATCTACATGCCGATGGTGCCCGAGGCGGTGTTCGCCATGCTCGCCTGCGCGCGCATCGGGGCGATCCATTCCGTGGTGTTCGGCGGCTTCGCGGCAAAGGAGCTTGCGACCCGCATCGACGACGCCAAGCCGAAAGTGATTCTGTCCGCCTCGTGCGGCCTCGAGGGCACGCGCGTCGTACCCTACAAGCCACTGCTCGACCAGGCGATCACGCTCGCGCGGCACAAGCCTCAGGCCTGCCTCATCCTCCAGCGTCCGCAATGCGAAGCGGCCTTGATCGCCGGGCGCGACCACGACTGGCGGACGCGGTGGGAACACGCGGTCAACTATGCCAAGACGTCGGAATGCGTGCCCGTCGCCGCCACCGACCCGCTCTACATCCTCTATACGTCGGGTACCACGGGCGTGCCGAAGGGCGTCGTGCGCGACAATGGCGGCCACATGGTCGCGCTCAAATGGTCGATGCAATACCTCTACGGCGTCGATCCGGGGGAGGTCTATTGGGCCGCCTCCGATGTCGGCTGGGTGGTCGGACATTCCTACATCGTCTACGCGCCGCTGCTGCACGGCTGCACCACGATCCTTTACGAGGGCAAGCCGGTGGGCACGCCCGACGCCGGCGCCTTCTGGCGGGTGATTTCCGAACACAAGGTGGTCGCGCTGTTCACCGCACCCACGGCTTTCCGCGCCATCAAGAAGGAGGATCCCGACGGCGCGCTTATTGCGAAATACGACTTGTCGCGATTCCGCACCTTGTTCCTTGCGGGCGAGCGTGCCGATCCGCCGACCGTGGCATGGGCCGAAAAGGTCCTGAAGGTGCCGGTGATCGACCACTGGTGGCAGACCGAGACCGGCTGGTGCATCGCCGGCAATCCGGTGGGGCTCGGTCAGCTTCCGGTGAAACACGGTTCGGCCTGCGTGCCGATGCCGGGCTACACCGTCGAGATCGTCGACGACTCGTGCCGGCCGGTCGCGGCGAATACCGTCGGCTCGATCGTGGTGAAGCTGCCGCTGCCGCCGGCCTGCCTGCCCACGCTGTGGGGGCAGGACGAACGTTTCAAGGAAGCCTATCTCGCGGAATTCCCCGGCTACTACAAGACTGCGGATGCCGGCTACAAGGACGAGGACGGCTACATCTACGTGATGAGCCGCACCGACGACATCATCAACGTCGCCGGCCACAGGCTGTCGACCGGCGGCATGGAGGAGGTCGTCGCCTCGCATCCCGACGTTGCCGAATGCGCCGTGCTCGGCGTCAGGGACCCGCTCAAGGGGGAGGTACCGTGCGGCTTCATCGTGCTCAAGGCCGGCGTCAACCGCCCGCACGAGGAGATCGAGAAGGAGGTCGTCGCCCTCGTACGCGAGAAGATCGGGCCGGTCGCCGCGTTCAGGCTCGCCATCACGGTTGCGCGCCTGCCCAAGACGCGCTCGGGCAAAATCCTCCGCGGCACCATCAAGAAAATTGCCGACGGCGATCCCTGGACCATGCCCGCGACCATCGACGATCCGGCGATATTGGACGAAATTGCCGCGGCGCTGAAAGCGCATGGAATGGGCGCGTGAACGCCCTTCGGCTTCGCCGCGACGCGCCGGCAACGGATCGTACCGCCCGGAACGCGCGGAATCTTCGTCGATGCGATGGTTCCCGGAACGCAGGTTCCCAGCGGAGTGAATCGACGCCGTCTTGGCGAGAAGCCCGCGGGAAGGCGACGCGATCGCTTCAGGTGATCGCCTCGCGATGGCTTCGCGGCGCTCGCCATGCCGGGCGATCTTCCCGCAATCCGCGGCGAGCTCCCTGCCAGCCGCGGCCCGTCTTCCCGGTTCCCGTCTGTGACAAAACGATCACACCCGGAATGAAAATCGATCGTCCGTTCGCCCGGCCGTGATCTCGTCACGCCTGCGCCCTGATCGCCTGTCGGATTTGCACGATCGGGGACGCAGCCTTGATACGATCCGCCCGGGTTCGGAACCTCCTTCGATCGGTTGTCCTCGCAGCGACCGCCGCGATGCTCGCGGCCTGCGCGCAGCCGGCGGCGGTCGTCGACCGGCCGTCCTTGCACGCCGCGAGCCAACCGACCGCGATCGACGGCGCGCAGATCGAGTCGCCGAGGCAGCCGCGCAGCGCGACGATCACGCACGCTCGCGACCGGACCAGGCGGCCGGTGGGAACGGCACGCACGTCGTACGGCATGGCGAGTTTCTATGCGGACGGACAGAAGACGGCGAACGGCGAAAGGTTCGATCCGAACGCGCTTACCGCCGCCCACCCGACGCTGCCCTTCGGCACCCGCTTGCGTGTGACGAATCTCGCGACCGGCCGCTCGGTGACGGTGCGCGTCAACGACCGCGGACCGTTCGTTCCCGGCCGCATCGTGGATGTGTCATATTCGGCGGCGGCAAGCCTGGGCATGGTGGGGCGAGGCGTGGCGAAGGTCAAACTCGAGGTCGTGCAGTAATCGGCGGGCGCGCATGTCGGTTGTGGCGGGACCGCCGCTTTCGGCGACGGTCTTCGGCGACCGTGCCGCGCGCCGGTCGGCCTCCGAGCCCGGGCACGATCCGCGCTCGACGGCGCGACCGCGGACGGGCATTCTGCCGCCCGGTCATTCGCTCCCCCGCGCGCCGCCGTCTCGGCGGCTTCGGCGCCCGCGGCGGGGACAGAACGGACGGCCCGTTGCAAGCCAATGTCTAGGCCGACCGGCCGCATTTCACCTATAATCGCACACGCATGAGCCCGCCGCAGACGAGCCGCCTGGGACGTTTTCCCGCCCTTACCCCGCGCCAGGTGCTGATCATCTTGCACGACATCGCCGCCACCGCCGCGGCGATCGTGCTCACCTTCGCCGTGCGGTTCGAACAGGAGGCATTCGTCTCGCGTCTGCCGGCGCTCAAGTATCTGCCCCTGTTCCTGGTCTACGCTGCCGGCATCCATTTCATCTTCGGCCTGCACCGCAACAAGTGGCGCTTCACCTCGCTGCCCGACCTCTACAACATCTTCCGCGCCGCGAGCATGCTCGCCGTCTCGCTGCTGGTGCTCGACTACGTGCTGCTCGCGCCGAACGTCCTCGGCCATTTCTTCTTCGGCAAGATCACCATCCTGCTCTACTGGCTGCTGCAGATGTTTCTGCTCGGCGGCAGCCGGATCGCCTACCGTTATTTCCGCTATACGCGCACGGTTCAGCGGGCGCGGGTCGCCAATGCCGCGCCGACGCTGCTGCTCGGTCACGCCGCCGACGTGGAAGTGCTCCTGCGCGCGATCGAAAGCGGGGCGGCGAGGCGGATCTGGCCGCTCGGCGTGCTCTCGCCCTCCCATGCCGACCGCGGACAGTCGATCCGCGGCGTCCCGGTGCTCGGCGAGATCGACGACCTCGAGCGCATTGTGGCCGATCTGGAACGCCACGGGACGCGGGTGACGCGGCTCGTCTTTGCGCCTTCGGCGCTCTCGCCGCAGGCGCGTCCGGAAGCGGTGCTGGTGCGCGCGCGCCGGCTCGGTCTTACCGTCAGCAAGCTGCCGGCGCTCGACGCCGCCGGCCCGGCGGTCACACTCGCGCCGGTCGCGGTCGAAGATCTTTTGCTGCGGCCGAGCGTCACCATCGACTACCGCCGGCTTGAGCGCTTCGTCGCCGGCAAGTCGGTGGTGGTCACGGGCGGCGGAGGCTCGATCGGCGCGGAGATCTGCGACCGGGTCATCGCTTTCGGCGCCGCGCGACTTCTGGTGATCGAGAATTCCGAGCCTGCGCTGCACGCGGTCGCGGAGACGTTCGCCGCAAGGCCGGGCCGCACGGAATTTTCCGGTCACATTGCCGACATCCGCGACCGCGACCGCATCATGCGCCTGTTCGCGCGCTTCAAACCGGACATCGTCTTCCACGCCGCCGCGCTCAAGCACGTGCCCTTGCTCGAACGCGACTGGGAAGAGGCGGTCAAGACCAACGTTTTCGGTTCGGTCAATGTCGCCGACGCGGCGGCGGCCAGCGGTGCCGCCGGGATGGTGCTGATCTCGACCGACAAGGCGATCGAGCCGGTGTCGGTGCTGGGGGCCACCAAGCGGCTCGCGGAGATGTATTGCCAGGCGCTCGACGCCGACTTCGCCCGTCGCGGCGCCGCCATGCGGCTCATCGCCGTGCGCTTCGGCAATGTGCTGGCGTCGAACGGCTCGGTGGTGCCGAAGTTCAAGGCGCAGATCGAGGCCGGCGGCCCCGTCACCGTCACGCATCCCGATATGGTGCGCTATTTCATGACCATCCGCGAGGCTTGCGACCTCGTGGTCACCGCCGCGAGTCACGCGCTCGGTTCCGCGCGCAGCGACGTCTCCGTCTACGTGCTCAACATGGGCCAGCCGGTGAAGATCGTCGACCTGGCCGAACGCATCATCCGCCTGAGCGGGCTCGAGCCGGGCCAGGACATCGACATCGTTTATACCGGCATCCGACCGGGCGAACGTCTGCACGAAGTCCTGTTTGCGCGCGGGGAGGCGAGCGCCGAGATCGGCATTCCGGGAATCGTCGCGGCCAAACCGGTGCAGCCGTCGCTCGAAGCCGTACGCGCCTGGATGGCGATGCTGGATCAAGGGCTCGCCCGCGGCGAGCGCGCCGCAATCGACAAGGTGCTGCGTGAGGCCGTGCCCGAATTCCGCGGCGAGGCGGCCTAGGGGCCGGGGAAGCGCGGCGAAGGCGTCGCACGCAGGAGAGAGCGCAGGAAAGGGCCGGCAGACGTGGACCTAGCCGCTTATTTCACAGCCGAATTCGCCGAGCACCATGCCGCGGCGCGCAGGACGGAAGCGGCATTGGCAAGTGCCTTTGCCGGGCTCGCCGCGGCCTGCGCGGGGGCGCTGCGCGCCGGCGGCAAGCTCCTGTTCTTCGGCAACGGCGGCAGCGCCGCGGACGCACAACACCTCGCGACGGAGCTGACGATCCGTTACAAGCGCGATCGCCCGGCCATTGCCGCGCTGGCGCTCACCACCGATACCTCAACCCTGACGGCGGCCGGCAATGACCTCGGCTTCGAGCGCATCTTCGCCCGCCAGATCGAGGCGCTCGGGCGGGAGGGCGACGTCGCCATCGCCATCTCCACCTCGGGCAGGAGCGCCAATATCCTCGCCGCGCTGCGGCAGGCGCGGGTGCAGCGGCTTGTGACCGCGGCCTTCGCCGGCAAGGGCGGCGGCGACCTCAGGGGTCTTGCCGACCATCTCCTCGTGGTGCCGTCGGATACCACCGCCCGCATCCAGGAAATGCACATCCTGCTGGGCCACATGCTGTGCGGGGCGCTGGAGCGGGAGCTCGGCCTTGTCGCCGCCGGCTGAAGCCGCTCTCGCGAAAGGCGCGCGGCAGATGGTTCTTGCGCGGGTTTCGCATCGGGAAAATGGCACTTCGGGCTGAGAAATCGCCTTGACTCCGGGGTGTACGGCCGTTTCCCTTTCGCAGAGGGAGAAACGAGCCATGGACGCAAAGATCCTCCGGGGGCCGGGCGCGCAGGCCGACAGGGCAGGCACGGGCGACCGCCACAGCATTCAGTCCGTCGACCGGGCGCTCTATCTTCTGGAGACCATCGCCGATGCCGGCGGCGAAGCGAGCCTCACCGACCTTGCCCGGCGCACCGGGCTCAATATTTCCACCTGCCATCACCTGCTTGCCACGCTCATCAAGCGCGGATTCGTCGTCAAGGTGCCGAGCCGCCGCCTGTACGGGCTCGGCAACCGGATCTTCGTCCTGAGCCGCGCCTGCCTGCAGGTCGACCTGCCGCGCCGCGCCGAGCCCTATCTCGATGCGATCAACCGGGCGACGGGCGAGACCGTGCATCTTGCCGCCTTGCAGGGCGATGCCGTCATCACGCTCGCGGTGCGCGAGGCGCGCCACGCGGTGAGGGTCGGCACCGGCAGGGTCGGCAAGGTCGAGGCGCTGCACGCGACGTCGGTCGGCAAGGCGATCCTCGCCTGGCTGCCCGAGGACGAGATCCGGCGCATCCTCGCGCCCGGCCTGAAGCGCTACACCAAGAACACCATCACCGATCTTCCGGCATTGCTCGAGTCGCTTCGCATCGTGCGCCGCAACGGCTATGCGATCGATACCGAGGAATACCTGCCCGGCGTGATCTGCATCGGTGCCGCCATCCGCGATCAGGCGGGCACGGTGATCGGCGCGATCAGCGCCTCGACCCCGACGATGCGCGCCGACGAAGCCCATCTCGCGCTGATGCGGGACGAGATCTGCGCCGCCACCCGTTCGCTGTCGGCGGAATTCGGCGCGCCCAGTGCCCAGGGCGGCGCCGCGCAGGCGGTCGCCGGGTGAGCCGTCGATCGCGTCGTCAAGGGGAGTTCCGGATGTATGCACCGCCGGGCGTGAAGACCAACCACAACGAATTCCCGATTCCGGAACGCATGCGGGCGTGGGTGCTGGGCGGGCCCGGCGAGCTTGCCATGACGACCAAACCGACGCCCGTGCCGCGGCGGGCGGAAGTGCTCGTGCGCATCGACGCCGTGGCGATCTGCGCGACCGATCTCGACGTCATCTATCACGGACCTCCGGCGCTGATCCAAGGCGATCTGCCGTTCAACAAGAACTTCACGCCCGGCCACGAATATATGGGAACCGTCGTGGCGCTCGGCCCGGGCGTCGACGAATACCGGATCGGCCAGCGCGTCGCGGTGGAAATCCACGCCGGCTGCGGTCAGTGCAAGCGTTGCCGTGCGGGCATGTATACGTCGTGCCACAATTACGGCCTCAATTACGGCGAGGTCGACAAGGGCCACCGCGCCAACGGTTTTACGACCGACGGCGGCTTCTGCGAATATCAGGTCAACAACATCAATACGTTGGTGGCGATCGCCGACACCATGTCCGACGAGGAGGGGACGCTCGTCGTCACCGCCGGCACGGCGATGTATGCCCTCACCGAACTGGGCGGTCTGGTTGCCGGCGAGAGCGTCTGCGTCACCGGACCGGGTCCGATCGGATTGATGACGGTCGCCGTGGCCAAGGCACTCGGCGCCCAGCCCGTGATCCTCACCGGCACGCGCGACAATCGACTCGAGATCGGCAAAAAGCTCGGCGCCGATCACGTGGTCAATATCCGGCGGACGCCCGACGTGGTGGCCGAGGTGAAGAGGCTCAACGGCGGCAAGGGCGTCGACTATGTCGTGGAATGTTCGGCCGCGACCTCCGCGGTCAACGACGCCGTGCACATGGTCAACCGCGGCGGCCGGGTGTGTCTCGCAGCCTTCGCTCACGACGAGGTGCCGGTCGATGTCGCCCATATCGTGCGCAACAATATCTACCTCTACGGCATTCGCGGCGAAGGTCGCAGCGCCACGCACCGCGCCGAAGCCTACATGCGGCAGAAGCGTTTCGACGCGACCTTGATCCATACCCACACGTTTTCCCTTGACGATTTGCCGACGGCAATCCGCTACGCCAAGGACCGCGTCGAGGACGCCATCAAGGTGGTGGTCAAGGCGAGGCAAGGCCTGTCTCCGTCATTGCGAGGCGGCGAAGCCGCCGAAGCAATCCAGGCGGGCGGGCCCGCGAGTCATGGGCGGGAGGCGTAATGGGCTGCCCTGCGCAATTCTGGATTGCTTCGCGCTCGCTCGGCTCGCGCTCGCAATGACGGGGGATGAGTGACCGTCGTTGCGAGGCGGCGAAGCCGCCGAAGCAATCCAGGCGGGCGGGCCCGCGAGTGGCGGGTCGACCTCACCGCCATCCGCGCGGGCGCCGGTCACGGCGCGCGGATCGTCCCTCCCGGGTCGCGCACGAGGCGCCGCTGCAGCGGGAGCATCTGCCAGCCGAGGCGCTCGACGATCAGTCCCCAGATGCCCTTCGGCGCCGCCAGCATGACCGCGATCGCGACCGTGCCCATCATCATGAGATACAGGCTGCCGAGATCGGCGAGCGTCTGCCGCAACAAAAAGAACACGACCGTTCCGATGATCGGCCCCTCGATGCGACCGATGCCGCCGATGACGACGATGAAAATGACGAAGGCGGTCCAGTCATTGACGCTGAAAGCGGTGTCCGGCGAGATGCGCAGTTTCATCAGGAAGATCAGCGCGCCGATCATCGCGGTGCCAAGCGCGGTGAGCACGTAGACGGTGAATTTGAGCCGTCGCACGTCGACGCCGTTGCTCTGCGCGGCGAGCTCGTTGTCGCGGATGGCGGTGAGTGCGAGACCGTGGCGCGAGCGCAGCAGAACGAAGATCGCGAGGAGAACGGCGACGGTGAGCGCCAATGCCAGCCAATAGATCTCGAGCTCCCGCCACTGGCGCGTCGGCGCCATGGCGACGACGAGCGCGGCCGGCAGGCTGATGCCGGATCCGCCGCCGAGCGCGGAGATCTGCGAGGCCAGCAGGCGGAACACTTCCGCCATGACCCAGGTGCCGATGGCAAAATAGGCGCCGCGCAGACGGAAGATCAGCACGGCAACCGGAAGCGAAACGAGCGCCGCGACCGGGCCGGCGATGAAAACGGCGGCCAGGGGCGGCACCCCGAACTGGATGCCGAGGGCGAACAGCAGATAGCCGCCGAGGCCGACGAAGGCCTGCTGGCCGACGGAGACGAGGCCGGCATAGCCGGCAAGCAGGTTCCAGAGGCTTGCCAGCGCGACATAGGTGAACATTTCGGCGAGGAGCCTGAGCGTCGCGCGATCACCCCAGAGCGGCGCCGCCGCAAGCGCGAGGAGGCTCACGCCGATGACGGCAAGGCCGATGCGGCTCGATCGCGACGCATGTTCGACGCGGCTCATCCCGACACCTTGGGGAACAGTCCCTGCGGGCGAAGCGCCAGGATCGCGAGGAACGCGATATGACCGGCGAGCACCTGCCAGCCGGGGTCGAGCCGCGCGCCGATCGCCTGCGCCACGCCCAGGATGATGCCGCCGGCGAGCGTCCCCCACATGTTGCCGAGACCGCCGATGATCACCGCCTCGAAGCCGAAGATCAGCCGCGCCGGACCGATCGCCGGGTCGAAATTGCTGCGCACCGCAAGGAACACGCCGGCGATCGCGACGACCGCAAGCGAGAGCGCCATGGCCAGGGCGAACACGTGCCGCGTGTTGAGGCCCATCAGTTGCGCCACGGCCTGGTCGTCGGACGTGGCGCGGAAGGCGCGGCCGAGGGCGGTCCTGTAGAACAGCGCCTGCAGCGCCGCGATGACGAGGATCGCGACCGCGAACTGGATGAGCGGCAGATAGCCGATCCACAGGCCCGGCATGAGCTGCGCGGTCAGCACCTCGATCGCGCCCGCCTGCAGTTTGCGGCTGTCGGCGGTGAACACTTCCAGCAGGCCGTTCTGAATGATGACCGACAGGCCGAAGGTGACGAGCAAGGGCGGCAGCAGATCCTCGCCGAGGGTGAAATTGAGCAGTCCCCGCTGCAGGGCGTACCCGACGAGCGCCATGAGCGGCACGACGACGGCAAGCGACGTCAAGGGATCGACGCCGAGCGCCTGCGTCACCATGAGCGACACATAGGCGGCGAGCACGATGAGATCGCCGTGTGCGATGTTGACGAGTCGCATGACCCCGAAGATCAGCGACAGGCCGACCGCGAACATGGCATAGAGCCCGCCGGTGAGCACGCCCTGCACCACGACGTTGAGCCACTCGGTCATCGCTGTCATATCCCGAAATAGGCCGCGCTGATGGTCTCGCGCGTCAGCTCGCGGGTCGCCCCCTGCAGCGCGACGCGGCCTTCCTGCAGGCAGTAGGCGCGACCGGCCGCCTTCAGTGCCTGGACGATGTCCTGCTCGACGATGACGAGCGACAGGCCTTCCGCCACGATGCGCGGGATCCGTGCGTAGATGTCGCGCACCACGATGGGCGCGAGGCCGAGGCTGATCTCGTCGCAGAGCAGGAGCCGTGGATTGGACATCAGCGCGCGGCCGATGGCTGCCATCTGCTGCTGCCCGCCCGAGAGCGCGGTCGAGGGCAGGCGACGGCGCTCGGCGAGCGCGGGGAAGAGGTCGTAGACGCGCCCGAGCGTCCACGGTCCGGGGCGTTTGAGCTGCGCGCCGATCAGCAGGTTTTCTTCAACCGTCAGCGAGGGAAACAGCCGGCGTCCTTCCGGCACCAGCGCCACGCCGCGCCTGACGACCTCGAATGCGGGGCTGTGCGTGATCGAGGCGCCGTCGAGCCGAATCTCGCCGCGCCGGGGATGCATCAGGCCCGCGATGCTTCTGAGCAGCGTGCTCTTGCCCGCGCCGTTGGCGCCGATCACGGCGACCACTTCCCCCGCGTCGATGCGCAAAGACACGCCGAACAACGCCTGGAAATCGCCATAGAAGACGTCGATGCCGCGCACGTCGAGCAGGGTTTCAGCCATCGGCGGCGATCCCCATGTAGATCTCCGCCACCTGCGAGGAGCGGATCACCTCCCGCGGTTCGCCTTCGGCGATGAACCTGCCGCCGTGCAGGACGAGCAGGCGGTCGATGCTGGCAAGCAGGGCGTGCACGACGTGTTCGATCCACACGATCGACACGCCGGAGGCGCGCACGTCCTTGATGAGCTCGACGAGCGTGCCGCATTCGTGCTCGGTCAGCCCGCCGGCGACTTCGTCGAGCAGCAGCACGCGTGGCCTGGTCGCAAGCGCGCGGGCAAGCTCGAGCCGCTTGCGGTCGAGCAGCGTCAATCCGCCGGCGGTCCGGTTCGCCTTGTCGGCAAGCCCGCAGCGCTCGAGCAGATCGGCCGCGCGGCCATAGGCCGCCGCTTCCGGTTCCCCGCCGCCGAAGGCCGCGGCCACGACGACGTTCTCGAACACCGTCATGCCGACGAAGGGCTGCGGAATCTGGAACGCCCGGGCGAGGCCCTTGCGGCAGCGCCGGTCCGGCGGCAGCCTGGTGATGTCCTCGCCCGCGAACAGCACGCGTCCGGCATCGGGAGCGAGCGTGCCCGCGGCGATGCCGAACAGGGTGGTCTTGCCGGCGCCGTTGGGTCCAATGATGCCGAGCGCTTCGCCGGCGTCGAGCCTCAGAGAAATCCGGTCGGCGACGACGAGGGCGCCGAATCGCTTGGATATGCTGTCGAGCGCAAGGAGCGGAGCCATTGTGGTCGTCAGGTCAGCGGCTTCAGCTTGCCGCCGACCGGGATCATCGGCGCCGACTGGTTCTCCGCGATCACGAGGTCGAACTTGCCGTCCTTCTGCCGCACCCATTGGCCGGCGACGAGCGGTGTCTTCGTCACGTTCTTCACCGGCTGTCCGGTCCAATGCACGGGCCCGACGATCGACGCATAGTTGGTGGTGGTGATTGCTTCCAAGATCGACCGCGGATCGTTCAGGTTCTTCGCCCGTCTGAGG
>Ga0209810_1001904_pt1 | contig 27875 bp, 21 predicted proteins | sample Coa_R1_7_FD_187159 | JGI IMG/M metagenome (GOLD analysis project Ga0209810, IMG submission 187159) | Surface soil microbial communities from Centralia Pennsylvania, which are recovering from an underground coalmine fire - Coalmine... | ecosystem: Environmental > Terrestrial > Soil > Unclassified... | reverse complement strand
GCTCAGGCGCGCTTTGACGGCGTTCACCGTCTCGACCGTGTTCTGCCCGGACTGCTTCCGAATCGAGAGCAGCACCGTTGGCTTGCCGCCCATCTCGGCGACGGTCTTGGCCTCCTCCATGCCGTCTTCCACGCGGGCGACGTCGGAGACGTGGATGGGCGCGCCGTTCCGCATGGCGATGATAATCGCGCCGAACTGCTGGGGCGTCTGCACGCGGCCGTGCGTTCTTAAGGTCAGCTCGCGGGCACCCTGGTCTACCTGGCCGCCGGGCACCTGGATATTCTGGTTGGCGAGGGCATTCTGGACATCCGTGGCCGTCAGATTCAGAGCGCGCAAACGTCCCGGATCGAGCCAGATGTTGATCTGGCGGGCGCGCCCGCCGACGATGGTCACCTGGCCGACGCCGCCGATGCTTTCGATCTGGCGGCGCAACACCTTGTCCGCGAACTCGGTCGTGTCCCGGATGCTGCCGGGCGAGGAGAGGGCAATATCGAGGATCGGCGCGGCGTCCGGGTCCACCTTGTCCACGACCGGCGGCTTGATGTCCACCGGCAGATTGGGCAGCGCCTGGTTGACCCGGCCCTGCACTTCCTGCTGGGCGATGTTGATGTCTTTTTCCAACTGGAAGGTGACGATCACCTGCCCGACGCCCTCATAGGAGGTGGACGTCAACTGGTCGATGCCGCTGACGGTGTTGACCGCCTCCTCGATCTTGTCCACCACGTCGGTCTCGATCTCTTCCGGGGAAGCGCCGTCCTCCCGTACCGTCACGGTGACGACCGGGAAGTCCACCTTGGGAAAGAGGTCTACGCCCAGCCGGGTATAGCCGAACGCGCCGACCACGACCAGGATCAGGATGATCACAGTCGCAAATACGGGACGCCGTACGCAGATATTCGCTAACCATTGCATTGCCGGAAGTTCCTAGCGCCCTCATCCCCTAACCCCCTCTCCCGCAGCGTGGAAGAGGGGGATTTTAGGAAAGAGGACAGCCGTCCTGGCGGACGGGAAAGCTGGAGGCAAAAAATCGAGGGCCGGCAGTGGCCTCAGAATTTTGGCAGCCAGGAGTTTAATGGACGAGGGCGACAGGCCCTTGATGAGAGTATACCAGAGAGACAGATAAAAATATGACCCCCGGTCAGAATTTTAATATTGCGTTATAGCGAGAGGGAAATTAGAGATGCGGGATCGAGGCGGACGATCCGCCGAGCAGCGGGCTCTGCTCCACCTTGCGGCGGGCTGCGTCCCATTCCTCTTTGCTAATGGTGCCGCCGGTGCGCAGATGAATGCGGCCCTGCGCGTCTACGGAGCCGGGTGGCGGCAGGCCCAGCCGCTGATTGGCCCGTTCCACGGCATGCTGCGCTTCCGAGGTAAGCGGATCGACTGCCGGCGCCTCTGCCGGACCGGACAGCCCGACCGGCCCGGCCGGCGGCATCGGCGGTGGCAGGAGGGTGTGTGGCTCGTTTGCCTGCCGCGCATGGATGGCGGAGAATAAGACCACACAGAAGACCAGCAAGGCGGTCCCGCCCAGCAAAATCTCTTTCAGGAGAGGCGTCTGTGCGCGCGGCGCCGCCGTAAAAGAAGTCTCCGGCGCCGCTGCCGGAGAGGAGGGCGATGACGCTGGGAACTGCGTCCGGTATTGCCGGCCGCACTGAGAGCAGAAGCGCGCTTCCAGGGGCGCCGGCGTCTGGCATCGGGGACAGACCTTATGCGGCATCGTCATCGCCAAACCTCCTCCAATCTTTCTTATTTTGACGCAGTAGAGGTCATGTTGGGTTTCGTCGATCCGCGAGCCAGGCCCAGCACGTAACGGATGCCGCCCAGGATGTGCTCTTGATACAGCGGATCGCGCCAGACCTCCTGCCGATGTCCCAGGATCGTGTAGAAGACCCGCCCATGGCCGTATGGCTTCACCCAGGAGACTAGATGGATGCCGGGTTTATTGGCGTCCGCGCTGCCGTCGTTCGGATGGTGGTCGAGGTAGAGCAGGACGTGCAGCCGGGAAGGATCGTTGTTTTTAAGAATATAGATCTCGTCGAACACTTTCCAGATGTGATCCTGGGCTTCCGTATGCTCGTGCAGGTTCACTGTCTCCGGGTGAGGGCCTGCGCCCGCCCGGACGAGGGGCCGGGTCTCCGGGGCATTTGGGTCGAGGATATGCGCGTCGATGGCCGTCTGACTGTGATGGGTCTCGAACTCCCCGCCCAGCATCTCTATGTAGGCGGAAACACCGCCATTCTGGCCCGGCCAGGTGTGGAACGTATCGCTACCCGAATGCATGGCGGCGAAACCGTGCCCCGCTTTGATATAGTCCAGAAAGCCCTGCGGATCCGGAAGCGGCAGCACGCCCGTCGTATTGGCGAAGATGACCGCGTCGTAGCGGCTGAGCGCCGCCGGAGTCATCTTCTCCTGCATCTCGGCATCGGTGCGGACGAAATCCGTGTCCCAGTCGCCCGTCTTGTTGCCGAGCATCTCGATGGTCTGCTCCGCGACGGGAATGCTGTCGTGCCGAAAGCCTTTGGTCACGGTCACGACGAGCAGGTGCTTTTTGGCGCGGCCTTGGGCAGGTCGCGCCGCGTTCGGCGCCGTCAGTGTTGCGGCGAGCATGAGCATCACTCCTATCCATCCTGTACGAAATAGCATACGTCTCCCCTTAGCGTTGATGAATCAGTTTACCCGTTCGCATGTTGTAGAAGACACGGGCGGGATGATCGCCGTGATAGATGCGTCTGCCATCGAGATAGACGGCAAAGCCGCGGAAGCCGGGAGCGACATGTCCGCCGCGCGCATCGTAAGCGATAGAAACGTCGTGACCCTGGTAGGCCTGACCGTCCAGAACGAAGTAGCTCCACGCTCCTTGTGGCAGCAGCGGATCGATCTCCAGAATGTCGTCCGAGCGAGGGACCAGGCCCAGCAGGCCGCTGATGAGCGGGTCCACCCAGAGGGAATGGTTGTAGTCGCGTTGGTCCGTCTTCCAGCGACCGGTATCGCCATCGTAGAACTCGCCGGTCCAGGGAGTGCGGAGGTCCTGGTTTTTGAACTGGGCGCGGGTGTAGGAGGTGAACAGCGCGAGCAGTTGCTGGCGGGTCAGCGCGCAGGGAGCGTAGTCGCGCAGGACGTTTGCCATGGCCGTCAACACCAGGCTGTTGGCGTGCGGCCAGGTGGGGCCATTCCACATGCAGCCGCTTCCGCCGGGGCCGATGGGCCAGCCGTGCTGCGAGTAGGCCGGGCAGTCCATCGCGGTGGAGGCGAGCGGCCAGGGCGTCCAGAAGAGGGCCGGATCGAGCACGACCGACCACGCCGCCTCGTAGCCCTGGTGCGCCGGCGGCAACTCGAACGTGAATGGATAGAGGCCGACGATCTCTTTGGCCGGGGAGGGGACATCGTCACTGGCGCGCAGGGAGTGGAACCAGTGCGTGGCCGGGTCCCACATCTTGGCCAGCACCGCGTCGCGCGTCTCGTCCGCCAGCCGCTGCATCTGGTCTGCGTCTCTGTTGCGGCCCAACTCGCGGTAGATTTTTGCCACCGCCTGCGCGTTGCCGAAGTTGTAGGCTGTCAGATCCACCCGCCGCAGATGCGTCTCATCGCCGGGCTGATCGGTGTGATAGCCCGCGAAGGCGAAGAACGACGGCTGCCACTCCATGCCGGTCCACCAGTGGCTGTCCACCACCAGCAGCGGGCTATTTCCCCAGCCGTAGACCCGGCGCCAGCCTTCCACGTTGCGGGCCAGCGTATCGGCGATGCGAGCGAGCGCGGCCTTATCCGGATGAACGAGGTAAGCATCCCAGGCGGACGCCGTGATCCAGTCGGTATACTGCCCGCCCTGCTGGCCTTTCGGGGTGACGTGGCTGGGATAGATGCCGTCCGGGCGGGGATTGTCCGTCCAGGTTTCCAGATGGCCCCAGGTGTAAGAGGGATCGCGCAGCCAGCGCGACTCGCGAATCTGATGACCGGCGCCATAACTGATAACATTCGCGTACCAGTCGGAAGTCCAGCGGCCTTCCGAGAAGGTCTTATGCCGCAGCGCGCCGAGCCGCGGGTCCATGCTGTTTTTCTTGAGGTTATACAGGCGATGGTAGTAGAGTTTGGCGACGTAGGGATCGTTGCAGGTAAAGTAGGCCGCATTATGATCGAACCAGCCCTGATAGGCGGCGATCTGATGCGCAAGCGGGTCGGGATCGGCCAGCGTGGTACGCAGGCGCGCTTCCGCCTTCTCCGGCGTGGCGGCGACGGCGCAGGCGAAGGTAAAGGTCTTTGTCTCTCCTGGCTTCAGGTTTCCGGTAAAGGTGGTACGGCGCGCATGACCGTCCGTGCCCGCCGCCGCCAGGAAGAGCGGAAAGCCCTCTATAGCGTGCTGACCGGTGTAGCCGTTTTGAGCCGCCTTCAGCGGCGAGTCCATGCGGACCGAGAACGGCTGGACCGCCGGCACGGGATTGGTCACCGTCAGGCGCGACACCAGCACGTCGTCCGCCGTGATCCACTTGTCCCCGCTAATCTTGAGCCTGGCAGCAGCGGGTTTGCCTGGGTTCGGCGGCTCTGCCGTGAAGTGCGGATCGAAGCCATAGAGACCGGTATAGAGGTGGTCGCCCCGGTTGCGAAAGTTCAGGCGCACCAACTCGGCGCGTTGCGGTCGACTTCCAGTAAATTGAATCGTATTTCTTCCAGGCTTCGGCGTGAACGGCTGTACGGTGACTTCTTGCCAGGCGCCGTTTCGGAACACCGCCACTGTGACGTGCTCCGGCGGAGCGCATCCGCCTTGCGGCTGATCGTCGTAGAAGTAGACGTCCAGTCCCGTCAGACGGCGCGGGCGACCGAAATCCACCGCATACCAGTCCTCGCGATGGCCGCTGCTCCAGCAGGTCCAGCGCTTTTCCGGACTGAACGGCTTTGTCAGCGGATTGTCCACCCGATCGATGGTGAACGTGGAGGAGGCCGAGGCCGACAGGGACGAGCCGGGCGCGCCGATCATATGGACGTGGCTCGGCATGTATTGCGCCTGCTGGACGACGTAATTCGTTTCGCCACTGCGCACGGCCAGATCGAAAGCGTTCAGGTTGGTGATGTAGATTAACTGGACGCCGTCGTGGAAGGCCCAGCCCTGCGGGCTAGTCGCCCAGACCCGTGCTCCCGATGAGCCGAATGGCACCTCACTATCGTAGGACCTTGCCAGAATCGTATCGATCGAAAAGCGGCTTTGTGCGAAAACGCGGTGCGGAAGCGGCCTATTTCCCTGAGGCGAGAAAAGCAGCGCCGATGTTAACGCTAGCGGAAGCCAGTAAAAGTTCATAGTGTCTCTTTCTCATTGATCCTGCAGCCTGGCTTCGAGTAGGTGCCGGACACGGTCAAACTCCCGGTCCTCTCCTTTCACTTGGTACGGATCATATTCGGCGATGGCGATCCATTGCCCTCTCTGGTCGGGCCGCACCCAGCCCTCGTCATCGTCGATCAAGATCACTTCCTCCGGGCGAGCATCCGTTATATACATCAGGACTTTATACTTCCCCTCCCACTCGACTCCAGATCCAGGGCAAGAACACATATTTTCATGTTTCCTTCTATGGCATGCATTATCAGGGAAAGCTTACTCTTTAACCCCGGCTTGCTCTCTGAGCCATTTAATTTTTTCAGAATTGCCGGTGCGTTCGTAATGTTGTTGTAGTGTCTGCAAAACTTGTTGATAGCCTTCGGACCGGAAGGTAAGATGCATGGTGAAAACGGCTAATTCGAGAACGCGCGCCCAGCAGTGTGTCGTGTCGTCAACTATTCCGCGCAGAGCCGCCTCGAAGGGAAAGGTGTCATCAAGCATGCGTATTAAAAAGGACCAGTGCTCGTTTGCCGGTTCGGCGTCGCCGACGGGCGTCGCTGAGTGCGTAAAAGCTCTCTGTAGCAGGTCATAATGGCTCAAATACATTTCGACGGCGTGACGCGCCATTTCCATATCCCCAAAAAGAGCCGCACTGTCCGCCAGATGAGAAAGCGCCCGATGAAAAGCTATCGTGCCCATCGCGCAGTATTCAGCATAAGCCCAGGCGTAACTCAGCCCCGCTTCGTGATCCCGTTTCGCATGATACATCCGAGAGCGCTCGTGCAGGACAACAAACTCTTCATAGTCCGGATAGAAGGGCGCCTGCCAATCAGGGTCAAGGACTTTGGCCAGCCGGTCCCTGCGCCGCTGGAGAAGTTCGCGGTAGGAAGAGGCTTGCGGAAGCGTCTGCGATTTCTTAAGCACCTGATCGATTTTGGCGAATATCGCCTGAGGATCTCCAGATCGTTCGGCTTCATGCATTTCTGCCAGCAAGGGTTCGACCGGTTCTGGCGGTTGCCACACTGGTTCTGGCGGGCTCTGGACAGGTTTTTCTTCTCCGCCCAAGCGTTTGTACAGCTTTTTTCCTACGCGTCGAAGGAGCGCCCTGTGCTCCCTGGTCAGCGAATCGGGATTTTCCAGCGCCCGCGCGATCTTATCGAGCGCGCGATAGTGTCTGCCGATCTTATAGGTCGCCACAATATCATCGACAATCTGCCAGGAGGATAGCGGCTGTTTCTCTTCCATGGTCGTTCTTTCAGCGATATTCAGGTGGAGAAATGCCCAGTTGCTCCATTAGTACCGTTAAGGAAGTGTGCCGAAGCCGCGCCAGTTCGACCAGGCACTGCACCCGATGAGCCTGTATGCGCTCGACCTGATCCGTCAATTCCAATAATTCGTTATACTCTTCCGACGTCAGGACTTCCGCCCGGCGCCTGGCGATCAGTACTTCGTATCGCTGTTTTAATGCGTCGGGTATATCCGCGTTGATCTGTTGTAGCAGTTCTTCTTCCATAAGCACCAAGCTGGGTCACCCTCACCCCAGTGAGCGAAGCGAATGGTTTAGGGAAGGGATAGGCGTAGCAGCGGGTGGGATTAGGTAGCTACGGCAGCATGGGCGGGTCGAAGCTGCGCAGGGCGTTGACCAGCTCGCGCACGGAGTCGGCGGAGCGGTGCAGGGCCGCTTTCTCCTCCGCCGTCAGCGGCACGGAGACGATCTCCTCCACGCCCCCAGCACCCAGCTTGGCGGGCAGGCCCAGGTAGAGCTCGCGGACCCCGTAGCCGCCCGCGTCGTTGCCCGTGTAGACCGCGCAGGGCAGGATGCGCTTGCGGTCGTTGAGGACGGCATCAATCATCTGGGCGAGCGCGGCGGAGGGCGCGTAGAAGGCACTGCCGGTCTTCAAGAGGGAGACGATCTCGCCGCCGCCTTTGCGCGCCCGCTCCACAATCGACTCCAGGCGCTCGGCCGGGACCAGATTGCGAATCGGGATGCCGCCGACATTGGTGCTGTCCACCAGCGGGACCATATCGTCCCCATGCCCGCCCAGCACGTAGGCGTTCACGTCGGTCACGCTCACGTTCAGCTCCATCGCCAGAAAAGCCCGGAAGCGGGCCGTGTCCAGGATGCCCGCCTGCCCGAAAACGCGCTCCGGCGGGAAGCGGCTCTCGTGGAGGGCGATATGGCACATGGCATCAAGCGGATTGGTGAGCAGCATCAGGATGGCGTTCGGCGAGCGCTCCACGGCGGCGCGCGTGACGTCCCGCACGATGCCCGCGTTCACCTTGAGCAGGTCGTCCCGGCTCATGCCGGGCTTGCGCGGCAGGCCGCTGGTGATGACGACGATGTCGCTGTCGGCCGTCTCCTCCCAGCCGTTGGTCCCGACGATATGCGCGTCCGAGCCGACGACCGGCATGGCCTCCAGCAGATCGAGCGCCTTGCCCTGCGGCATCCCCTCGACGATGTCGAACAGCACGATATCGACATTGCCGCGCTCGGCCAGCCAGTGCGCCAGAGTCGCGCCCGTCTGCCCGGCTCCGGCAATGGTGATCTTCTTTCGCATGGGTATCCTTCTTCCTGAAAACGTCTTCCTGTCACATTCTCCGGGAGCGCGATGGACGAAAGTCCTTCGCTGTGAGGCGCTTCCGCGCCGGGTGTCCTGCGGACACAATGTCTTAACGCATAAAGGCTGCCGCTACCGGCAAAGACAGGTCCGGAAAGACGGCGGAGCGCAGCGTCTCTTCCCAACCAAAAACGGCGACCACCTCACGCTGCTTGGCGTGCAGGCGCACCGCTTCGATCGTCTCCGCCTCCGGATCGACGATCCAGCACTCCTGCACGCCGATCGTGCCGTAGTCATCCATCTTTCCCTCGCGGATGCGCCGCGTCTCGCTTTACTGCTGCATCTTCCGGATAATGGCATCGGCCATTTCGGACGTGCCGACGGCGGTCGGATCGTTGCGGTCGGGCTTCATATCGTAGGTGACGTCCTTGCCTTCCGCGATGACGGCGGCGACGGCCCGCTCCAGCCGGTCGGCGGCCTCGGTCTCCTTCAGGTAGCGCAGCATCAGCATGCCCGACAGGATCAGCGCCGTCGGATTGACCTTGTTCTGGCCCTTGTAGCGAGGCGCGGAGCCGTGCGTCGGCTCGAACAGAGCGGCCTCATCGCCGATGTTGGCGCCCGGCGCCACGCCGAGCCCGCCGACCAGCCCGGCGCACAGGTCCGAGAGGATGTCGCCGTAGAGGTTGGGCAGCACCAGCACGTCGTAAAGCTCCGGCTTCTGCACCAACTGCATGCACATGTTGTCCACGAGGACTTCCTGGTACTCGATGTCCGGATAGTTCTTCGCCACTTCGGAGGCCACGCGGAAGAAGAGACCGTCCGTGAATTTCATGATGTTGGCTTTGGCGACGGCGGTGACCTTTTTGCGGTTATTCTCCCGCGCGTAGTCGAAGGCGAAGCGGACGATCCGGCGCGTGCCCGTGATCGAGATCGGCTTGATGGAGATGGCGGAGTCCTGGCGGATCTTGCCTTCCGCCATCTCGATGATCTCTACCGCCGGGACGGTCCCCACGTCGAACTCCACGCCCGCGTACAGGTCTTCCGTGTTCTCGCGCACGACCACAAGGTCCACGTCCTGGTATTTGGAGCGGATGCCGGGATAGTACTTGCAGGGCCGCAGGCAGGCGTACAGGTCCAGCTCTTTGCGCAGCGCCACGTTGACCGAGCGGAACCCGGTCCCGATGGGCGTGGTGATCGGTCCCTTCAAGGCGACCTTGTTGTGGCGAATGCTCTTGAGGACGTGCGGCGGCAGGGGCGTGCCTTCTCGCTCCATCACATCCACGCCCGCGTCCTGAATGTCCCAGTTGAACTTGACCCCGGTCGCTTCCAGAACGCGCTTGGCGGCGGCGACCAGCTCCGGTCCCGTTCCATCGCCACGAATGAGCGTCACATTATGTGTAGCCAATACTCGTCTCCCTTTTTATAGATCGTCTAAAATTCCACCGAGGGCGCCACCCAGCGCGCTGCCCCGGTTGTCCTGGCTGATGGCGCCGTGGGCCAGGATCGCGCCTGCCATCCGCGAGAAGGGCATGGTCGAGAGGATGATATGGCCCGGACCCGCGAGGGTGACCAGGAACAGCCCTTCGCCGCCGAACAGCGCGTTGCGAATGCCGCCGATGAACTCGACGTCGTACTGCACGGATTCCTGGAACGCTACCACGCAGCCCGCGTCCACCTTGAGCCGCTGGCCGGGCGCCAGGTCGTACTCCACGAAGTTGCCGCCGCCGTGGATGTAGGCATCGCCGATCCCGGTCAGGCGCTGGAGAATAAAGCCCGCCCCGCCGAAGAAGCCGAAGCCCACTTTCCGGGTGAGCGCCACCTGAATGTCCACGTCTTTGGTGCTGAACAGGAACGACTCTTTGGCGCAGATCCAGCTATCGCCGCGCAGGTTCAACTCGCGGACGTGGCCGGGATAATGCGCCGCGAAGGCCACCATGCCGCCGGGGACCATCGAGCGGAAATGCGTGAAAAACAGCGTCGAGCCCGCCAGCATCCGGCCCAGCCCTTTCAGCAGGCCACCGGTCATCTGGGTATCGATGTTGACGCCGTCGTTCATGAAGATCATCGCGCCGGCTTCCGCTTTGACCTCTTCGCCCGGGTTCATCTGCACCAGGACGCACTGCATCACGTCGCCGATCACGTTATACTGCATGGCTTCTGCCCTCCTCTCCCGTGGAAGCCGTCCGTTTCCGCCCTGTTAATTCACCGCCGAAACGCCAAACTCCTTAGTGTTAAAATTTCTTGATTTAGGCCGAAAGAATCGGGAATAGGCTGCCGATAATCAACACCGGGTTTACCGTGAGGCTCACGGAAGGTAAGCTCCGCGGCTACTCTTAATAGGGAGGCAGCGCCCATCATATAGGTGAGAATGCTGTCGACCATGTGGTAAAAAGGGACACACGGACGTGTCCCTTTTTCGTTTTCACCCGGTCAGCTTTTCCGCCGTCGTCGGCCTGCCTCCTCCGCCTCGGTTTCCTCGTCCCAGCGGTCCTCGTCTTCGTATTCGAACTCGATATCACGAATGCGCACGGTATCGCCCTGCTTCGCGCCCATCGCTTTGAGCTTGCGATTGACGCCGATCTTTTCGAGCATGTTCTGCAGGCGGCGCAGGGCGTACTCGTTGTCCAGATCGGTCATCGCCACCAGGCGCTCGATGCCCTTGCCAACCACCTCGTAGGTATCCGCATCGATCTGGCGGACCTCCCAGCGGCGCATATCTTCTTCGACCGGCGCGGTGATGCGCACGACACCGGCTGGCTGCGCGGCCTGCCGGGCCTGCTCTTCCGCTTTTAGCGCGTCCAGGCGCGTGAGGATGGCGTAGAGCAGCGCGTTCAGACCCTTGCGCGTCGCCGCCGAGATGCGGTAGACCGGCAGGCCGCGCCCTTTCAGCTCTTTCTCTACGGCGTTTACCGTCTCCGGCTCTACCGCGACGTCGATCTTGTTCAGCGCCACGATCTGAGGCAACTGCGCCAGCCGCTCATTGTAGAGCGCCAGTTCCCGGTTCAGTATCTCGAAATCGTTCAACGGGTCGCGACCGGTCATGCCGCTGACGTCCAGCAGATGGACCAGCAGGCGCGTGCGCTCGATGTGGCGCAGGAACTGATGCCCCAGCCCGACGCCTTCACTAGCCCCTTCGATCAGGCCGGGAATATCCGCCATGACGAAGCAGCGCTCCGGCTCGACGCAGACGACCCCTAGATTGGGCACGAGCGTGGTGAAGGGATAGTCGGCGATCTTGGGCTTGGCGGCGGAGACGGCGGTGATGAGCGTCGATTTGCCCACGTTGGGGTAGCCGAGCAGGCCCACATCGGCCAGCAGCTTCAGCTCCAGGCGGAGCCGCTTATACTCGCCCGGCTCGCCCTTCTCTGCGAACTTGGGGGCCTGGTGGATGGAGGTCGCGAAGTGGGCGTTGCCGCGTCCGCCCTGGCCGCCCCGTGCCACGACCGCTACGGCGTCGGGCGCATCCAGGTCCGCGATCTGCTCGCCGGTCTCTTTATCGGTGGCGACCGTACCCACCGGCACGCGCAGCACCAGATCTTCGCCATCCTTGCCGAACATGTCCTTGCTGCCGCCATCGCCGCCGCGTTGCGCCTTGTACTTATGATGGTAGCGCAGGTCCATTAGCGTGGAGAGATTAGGGTCCGCCTGCAGGACCACGCTGCCGCCGTGCCCGCCATCGCCCCCGCTCGGTCCGCCGCGCGGCACGAACTTCTCCTTTCGGAAGGTGACCATGCCGTTGCCGCCATCGCCGGCCTGCACCTCGATATCCACCTGATCGACAAACATCGCCGTTCCTCGCTTCTGCAGAACTCTATCCCTTTGCTATCTCTACGTAAGATACCTTTTCATGGTAGCGTATTTTTCGTGTATGATGCTCCAGGCAGGCAAACATTTGCGTATATTAGACCTACTGAATCGTATCTCTCGATTGGTTCTAGAAGATACAGCCTCCAAATGGCGGGCGACTGAAGTCGCAGCAACAAAGGCACGAAGTCCGCCTGCGCGGACTACCACTGCAAGGTTCTGCCCTACCTTCCAACCTCTTCTAGTCCAGAGGAGGAGGGAAAAGCCTATCGGTGCCAGTCGCCGAAGGGCGACTTCGTGCCTTTGTTGCTGCGACTTCAGTCGCCCGAACAAAGCCTGAAGTCAAAGTTCCTGATTAGGATGAGTCTGACAAGGCATTGAAAGCCCTTCGGGAGAGCAGAATGACGCCGGAAGAAAGGCCATCTGGAAAAAATCGGATCGAGAAGAACTCCATGGCTCAGGTAGCCATCGACCTGCTGCCGGAAACGCCTGCCGAGCAGATCGCGGCCTGCGCTGCCGCCGACATTCATCTTTATCGACTGCGGGGGTGCGACCTGGGCTGGAACGGGGCCGGTCAGTTCGATTATACGCAGATCGAGGCGCGCCTGCGCGCGCTCCTGTCCGCCGATCCGGGGGCGCATTTCTGGCTGGAGGTATCTGTAGATGCGCCTGCCTGGTGGCGCGAAACCCATCCGGATGAGGGCGCCGTCTACTGTCTTCCCGCCTCGGCGTCGTCCGTCGCGCCGGTCTCGTGGGCTTCGCAGCGCTGGCGCACGGAGGCGGGTAACGCCCTGGCGCGGCTGATCGGGCATCTTCAGCAGAGGGAAGAGGGAGCACGCTGCCTGGGCTGGCAGGTCGCTGCGGGGGCAGAAGGGGAATGGCGCTATCCGGAAGCGGAGCGCCTGCCCGATATTGGGCCGCGCATGACCGAGCAGTTCCGTGCCTTCGTGCGGGAGAAGTACCGGCGCAATCCCGAATTGCTGCGCCGCGCCTGGGACGATCCCCGCGCCCGCTTCGAGGCTCTGTCTTGCCCGGATGCGGCCACACGCCGCCGTGCGGATCGTGGGGTTTTTCGGGACCCGGTCCGCTCTCGCCAGGTGCTGGACTACTACGAATGCCTCGCGGAGGTCCAGAATGCGGCCGCCCTGCACTTTTGCCGGACGGTCCGGCGGGCGACGGAAGGCCGTGCGCTCGTGGGCCTATCTTACGCTCATACCTTCGGAGAAAGCGTGCTGCCGGAAGGAAGCCACTGCTTCCCCGAGCCTGTACTGGATTCGCCGGATGTGGACTTCTTCGCCAACGCCGGTCCCGCCGACGGCAGCCCCTATCTGCGCGCCCTGACCGGCAGCCTGGTCCTCCGCGAAAAGCGCCTCTTCTCTATTCCGCGTGGGGCCCTATCGGCTCACGTAGCGATCAACCTCGCGCAGACCTATCAGGCCGGCGTGATCCTCCCGGCGAATACCCCTGCCGATGTGCTCCGTGCCGCGACTTCTGCTCTGGAGCGCAGCGCCCACGCTTCGCGGCGGCGCAGCCATCCGGTTGCTCTGATCGCCGATCCGGCTAATTTACTCTCTATCGCCGGCGCGGACTGGATCTCCCAGACACTGCTAGGCGATCAAATGCGGGAGCTGGCGCGACTCGGCTCGCCCTTTGACGCCTATCTGCCCGGCGATCTCATCCGCCGGGATTACCCCGACCACCCGGTCACGATCTTTCTGAATGCCTTCTATCTCTCCGATGCCGAGCGGCGGCGGGTCGACGCGCGGGTCAAGCGAAGTGGGCAGACGGCGGCCTGGCTCTGGACGCCGGGGATTCTGGCGGAGGAAGGCATATCGCCGGAAGCGGGACTGCGGCTCTGCGGGCAGCGGCTGCGCCTGGAAGACACGGCGTCGAGCCTGCGCACCCGCATCGTCGCCTCGGACGATCCCTCGATCGGCGGCTTTCGTCCCGGCGCGACCTTTGGCATCGATCGCTCCGCCGCGCCCACCGTTATTATTCCTGACAAGGCCAGCACGCGCCTGGGCGCCAATACAGCCAACAAGACCGTCTTCGCCGTCCGCCGCTTTGATCAATGGACCAGCGTCGTCTACGGCACTCTCCTGGTTCCGGCTACTCTCCTGCGTCACCTGCTCGATGCGGTTCGTTAGCCACGTCGCTTGTTCAGTAATTCCATGAATTCGGAGCGGGTCTTGCGGTCGGTACGGAAGACGCCCAGCACATGGCTGGTCACCATGTCGCTGCTCTTCTTCTCGACGCCACGGGCCATCATGCATAGATGCTGCGCCTCCAGGACCACTGCAACCCCACGTGGCTGTAATACTTTATCGATGGCCTCGGCGATCTGTACGGTCATGCGCTCCTGCACCTGCAGACGGCGCGCATACATGTCGGTGATCCGCGCCAGCTTTGAGACGCCGATGATCTTGCCGTTCGGGATATAGCCGATGCTGGCATGCCCAAAGAAGGGGAAAAGATGATGTTCACATAAGCTGAAGAACTCGATGTTGCGGACGATCACCATGTCGTCGGCGTCTTCATGAAAGATCGCGCCGTTGACGATCTGTTCCAGGGTCTGCTGATAGCCGCGGGTGACAAAGCGCATGGCGTCGGCGGCGCGGCGCGGGGTTTTGAGCAGCCCTTCGCGCTCCGGGTCCTCTCCTATCTCGGCGAGCAGCGCACGATAAAGGTCTTCCAGGCGGTCTGGCATCAGGTCGGGTCTTCCTCTCCACGGTATTCAAAGATATTGCGCGCCGTCTCGCGCAGCACGACGCGATAAAGGCGGGCCGGCGGGGGAATATGGTCCCGCAGCCGCTCCCAGATCGTTCGGGTGATCACTTCGGAAGAGGGAATCTTATTCTCGAACTCCGGGATGTAGTTGAAGTGCCGATGGTCGTAACGATCGACGACCTCTTGATGGACGATCATATCCAGAGCCGCATCCTCTATTACGCGTCCCGTGCAGGGATCGAGCGGCCCGGCCACCGTTACCTCCAGCACGTAGTTGTGGCCGTGCCCGTGGAGATAGGCGCATTTGCCGAACAGCTCGTCATTCTCCGCTTCGGTCAGGTGCGGGCTATACAGGCGATGGGACGCCGCAAATTCATAGACACGGGTCGATAGCATGCTCCCCGGCTCCTTGGGTTCCTCTTCCGCCAGCCACTCGACGGCATGCAGCGGCGTCTGCTCCAGGCGCAGCGCCGTTAGGGTGACGGCAGGCGGCAGGTGCGGCGCCAACTCGGAGGCGATGAACGCCACCAGCGTCTCCGCGGTCACCGGACGCTCACAGAAGGCCGGGACCTGCTTGTTGATGAACTTCTTATCGAGGGGCTGCACGACCCTCTCCCTTACAATACGATCTATCTCCTTGATATTGACGACGATGCCTGTCTGCGGATCGATCTCGCCTGCGACCGTCACGTCCAGCACATAGTTGTGACCGTACGGCTCCGGGCTGGCTTCCGGACCGAATCGAGCCTCGTTATCGGCGCGCGAAAGCGACGCCAGCCAGTCGGCATGCGCCGCCGAAAACATCACGCGCCTGGTCATTGTGATCATAACGCCACCTGTGCCGGGCCGATAAACGACCCGGCAGAAAAAGCGACCGTCCTTCGGACGGAAAAGCCTTTTAAGATTGAGTGCGTCCGTGAAGACGCCTGTTTTTAATGCCGGGCCTTTTATCGGCCCGGCTCAAGAGCAGAGTTATCTCTACCTACGAATACGCAGCGACAGCCATTTCGCTGTCATGGAAGAGAAGACTGGGGTTAACTCCGCACATACGGCCGGCCGAGAGAGGCGGGAGAGGCGCTCCAGCGTCCTCCGCTTGCCAGAAGAAAGACGGTGACGATATAGGGCAGGGCGAGGAAGAGTTGATAGGGCAGATGCAGTCCCAGCGCCTGCCCCTGAAACTGCAGCTCGTCCACGAAGCCGAACACCAGCGCAGCGATCAGGCAGCCAAATGGGTTCCACCGGCCCGCCGTGACGATCGCCAGGGCGATGAACCCCCGCCCCGCCGTCATGTTCTCGATGAACGTGTTGTTCTGTCCGACCGAAAGAAACGCGCCGCCCACGCCGGCCATCGCCCCGCCGAACAGCAGCGCCGCCGTGCGCATCCGGTTCACGCTGACTCCCGCCGCTTCCGCCGCCAGCGGCTGCTCTCCACAGGCGCGCAATTCCAGCCCGGCCCGCGTCCGGTTCAATCCCCACCAGACCGCCGGAACCGCCAGCAGCGCCAGCGGCGTCAGGATCGTCAGGTCTCCTAGAAGACGTGGCAGCGAAGCCGTCGCCACGAACGCGCCGGTCGCTCCGAAGATCGCCCGGTAGATCGTGCCCGTCAGGCCCAGCGCCAGCAAGTCGATCACCACGCCCACTACCACCTGATTGGCCGCCAGGCCCACCGCGAACGCGGCGAACAGCAGGGCGATCCCCATGCCTGCCAGGGCCGCCACCACCACGCCGAGAAACGGGTTGCCGGCCTGCCGCGTGGCCATCGTGGCCGCGAAGGCGCCGACGAGCATCATGCCTTCCAGCCCGACATTGACTACCCCGGCCCGCTGCACCACGTCCTCGCCCAGGGCAGCGATCAGCAGCGGCGTCGCCATCGTCAGCGTTCCCATCAGCGTCCCGCTTATCACGCTCATCGGCTCGTCTTCCTTTCCCTGCGTTAGCCAGACAGGCCCTTTAAGGCCCATACACTTCGGATGCCTGGTAGAAGAGATTGTCCTGATCGCCTCCTGTATGCCACACTCCGCCTGCCTTGTCAAGAGGGTGAGCCAACATTTCTAGCCAACAAGGAAGACCGTCGCATCGCGAGGAATAGTACCTCCACCAGAAACGACTATTTCTTCGTGAGGTCCTCCTGTGAATCGATATGCTCCCCTGTTCTCTGCAATCCTTCTTAGTGTGCTCGCCGTTCCGGCCCTGGCGCAGGGCTACGACCCGGCCAACTACGCCATGCTGAAATGGGTCTCCGTCGGACCGGCGCGTGGGGGCCGGTCCGTGGCTGTGGCCGGCTCGAAGACCCGACCCAAAGAGTTCTATTTCGGCGCGACCGGCGGCGGACTGTGGAAATCCACCGACGCGGGCGCGTCCTGGTCGTGCGTCTCCGACGGCTATTTTAAGTCCTCCTCCGTCGGCGCCGTCGCCGTCAGCCCCTCCAATCCCGACGTGGTCTACGCCGGCATGGGCGAGCGCGACATCCGCGGCGACATCTCCGCAGGAGATGGTGTCTACAAGAGCACGGACGGCGGCAAGACCTGGAAGCACATCGGTCTGGAAGCCACCCAGAACATTTCCCGCATCCAGATCGATCCGGCGAATCCGGACATCGTCTATGTGGCCGCGCTCGGCCACGTCTGGGGCGCGAACCCGGAGCGCGGCGTCTACAAGTCCACGGACGGCGGCCAGACGTGGAAGCAGGTCCTCTTCGAGAGCGACCGCGCCGGCGCCGTGGACCTGTGCATGGACCCGAACAATCCCAATACGCTCTACGCGGCCACCTGGGAGGCCTGGCGCACCCCCTATGCCCTCAACAGCGGCGGACCCGGCAGCAAGCTCTACAAGACCACCGACGGCGGCGCCACCTGGACCGATCTCAGCCGCAATCCGGGCATGCCTGCCGGCGTGCTGGGCAAGATCGGCATCTCCGTCTCGCCCGTCAAGTCGGACCGCGTCTGGGCGATCGTGGAAGCGCAGGACGGGGGAATCTTCCGCTCCGACGACGCCGGCAAAACCTGGCAGCGCGTTAACGACGACCACGAATACCGCCAGCGCGCCTGGTACTACAATCACCTCTATGCCGATCCCAAAGCCATCGACACGCTCTATGTCCTGAACGTCGGCTTCTTCAAATCGACCGACGGCGGCAAGAAATTCACCCGTGTCCGTGCCCGCCACGGCGATAATCACGATCTGTGGATCGACCCGGCCGATCCCAATACCATGATCGAGTCCAACGACGGCGGTGCGACAGTCACCACCGACGGCGGCAAGACCTGGACCGAGGAGTCGTTCCCGACCGCCCAGATCTATCACGTCGTAGCCGACAACCATTTTCCCTATCGCATCTATGGCGCCCAGCAGGACAACTCCGCGCTCGTGCTCTGTCCGGACGGCAAGCCGGACTTCTTTTCGCGGGACAACTGGTTCTATTCCGCGGGTGGCGAGAGCGGCTATCTGGCCGTCAAGACCGATGACCCGGACATCGTCATCGGCGGCAACTACGGCGGCAACATCGCGGTGCTCAACCAGCGCACCGGCTTGGCCTATCCTATCGATCCATGGCCGGATAACCCGATGGGCCATGCCGCCGCGGACATCGCCCAGCGGTTCCAATGGACCTTCCCGATCGTCACCTCGCCGCACGATCCCAACACGCTCTACACGGCCTCGCAATATCTGTTCAAGACCACGAATATGGGCCAGAGCTGGAAGCGCATCAGCCCGGACCTGACCCGCAACGACAAAAGCCGGCAGGGCTCCTCCGGCGGCCCGATCACCAAAGACAACACCAGCGTCGAGTATTACGACACGATCTTCACCGTCGCCGAATCCCCCGCCCGGCGCGGCCTGATCTGGGCCGGCTCCGACGACGGCCTGGTCCATGTAACGACCGACGGCGGCACGACCTGGACGGACGTTACTCCGCCGGACATGCCGCACTGGGGCCGCGTCAGCATGGTCGAGCCCTCGCCGCACGACGCAGATACGGCCTACCTGGCGGTCAATAATTACCAGAACGACGACGTCGCCCCCTATCTCTACCGCACCCATGACCTCGGCAAGACCTGGACCAAAATCACCGCCGGCATTCCGACCGGCGCCTTCGCCCGCGTCTGCCGCGAGGACCCGAAACGCAAGGGGCTTCTCTATGCCGGCACGGAGACCGGCGCCTACGCCAGCTTCGACGACGGCGACCACTGGCAGTCGCTCCAGCTTAACCTGCCGCTCTGTCCGGTCCACGACCTGATCCGCAAGAACGACGATCTCATCGCCGCGACCCACGGCCGCTCGTTCTGGGTTCTCAAGGATGTCTCGCTGCTGGGCCAGCTTACCGCCAGGCCGCTCGCGCAGCCGACCCTCTACCCGCCTCAAGATACCTACCGTGTGGGTGAGGCTAAGGTCGTCCTCTCCTACTATCTGCCCGCCAGGGTGGACAGCCTGAGGCTCGATTTTTTGGGCGCAGACGGCAAGCCGATCACCACGGTGGACAGCGCCAGGAACAAAGAGCTCTCCCGCGATCCGGGCGTCCACCGCTTCACGGCGTCCCTGGAATATCCAGGGTACCGTTCCTTCCCCGGCATGGTCTTTTGGACGGCGGGACGGGGGGAAGGGGAACCGGTATTCGCTCCGCCGGGCCATTACACTGTACGTATGACTGCCGGGCAGACGATCGCAACCCGTTCCTTCCGCCTGCTGAAAGACCCACGCGTTCCGGCTTCGGAAGCGGATCTGGCGGAGCAGTTCGCCTTCAGTAAGCGGATCGTAGATCGGATCAACGATGCCAACGACGCGGTCGTCAAAATCCGCGATCTCAAAAAGCAGATCGACGGCTCGATCCAGGCGTCTAAAAACGACTCGCAGATCGCCACGGACGGCAAGGCGCTGCAAGGGAAGCTCAGCGCCGTGGAAGAGACGATCTATCAGGTCCACAGCACGAGCGGTGAGGATGCGCTCAACTATCCCATTATGCTCAACGACAGGCTGGCCGGCGTGCTCCAAGCGACCAGGGCCGGCAGCCATCGCCCGACGGAGCAGTCCTATCAGGTGTTTCAGCTCCTATCCGCGCAGCTGCAGACTCAGCTTACCGCGCTGAATGGACTTCTCGCGCATGACCTCGTTGCTTACAACCAGGAACTGAAGGCGAAAGGCATCGCGGAGATCCATCCCTCGACCCAGGCCGCGACTGCTCAGCCGGCGGCTCCCAGCAAGGGAGAGGAGGAGACTGAAGCGGACGACGGCCGCTAACGTCTTTTTATTGAGGTAGCTCAGCATTCTTTGTTCGGGCGACTGAAGTCGCCCGAACAAAACCAAAGGACCTTGCCTCCAGCCATTTTGATGACTTGTCGAACTTTGGCAAAACCGATAAAAAGCCAAAGAAAAAGGCCGGTCTGCACCTCGCAGACCGGCCCTAACATAAGGGGCTAAAGGCCACCATATCCATGCAGGATCAGGCCCAGATAGGCCGCCATGGCGAAAAGGACCATCAGGAAAAGCGAGATGGCAATGGTAGGTATCGCCTTGCTGCGTGGTTTCTCTAATATCGCCGAATCCTGAGCCGCCAGCGGAACATAACCAACAGGGATCAGTTGGCTGCGTTCCATGACCCGGATGCCACACTGCCGGCAGTGGGTCGCCTTAACGGGCGCCCATTCGGCGCATAACGGACAGACTTTCATGGCTGATCTCCTTCGCGAAGAAGAATGCAGATCCGTTGCGGTGTCCGCTGCCGGAAATCCTGATGAGCGACAGAGGGAGGGAACGGCGGCAGACGGACAGCCATCCAGGCACAATTATTGGCTGGTATTCCTGGCAGGTACACTGTGGAAAATACCGGCTTTTTTATCGCGGTCAAATAGAAAGGAGTTCGCTCTGCCCGCAATCTCATCCCTTCTTAGTGGCTTCTGAAAGGCAGTAAGCGTATGTATCCATTGGTTAAGATATAGTGGGGCAGGCCGGAACGGGCATCCAGATTGATGAGCGCATGCTGTCCGGTAGAGGCGCATGGGACGATCCAGGTTGTTTGCGCCGGCAGATACCTCGGGCGGTCGATACGCCAATGGGAGGCATCCGCCGTCAAGCCCAGCGTCTTCAGCCAGGACTGAGCCGCTTCCCTCGCTTGCCTCTCGTTGGCCAATTGAATTGTCTTCCCCCTGGATAAGACATACTGCGTGCCGGCGCTGAGTAACCGGCCGGTATCCGCGCTCCAGCGCAGATTCACCATATCCTGGCCGTAGCGGTCCGTGCATTCCACGTTCCAGATAGGCCGTACTGCCTCCGTTCCGGGAGCGAGCTGTACGGCCAACTGCAAGGAAGCGCCGGACGGCGTGAGGGCCGCGCAGAGGGGTTCGGACTGATCGAGGATCTGCCGGGCGGTGGTGCGCAGCGCCGGATGGGCTTGCGGCGAAACCGGAAGCATGTGCCGCAGACAGGCGATGAGCAGGAAGATGCCGATGCCGGATAAGATCTTTTTCATGCGTGTTTCTCCTTGGTGCATAAAGGCGCTGGGCCTTTATTCTATCGAGAGTATCGCGGACAGGCATGGTCAGCCGCGTAGTCAAACAAGAGGGAAAAGCGTAGTCAGCCCCGAACTGTAGCCGCAGGTGGAAATGGGACAAAATGAGACTCTGTGTTATGGTATCGAGGGCGCAGACAATGAAAGCTCGCTCGCTTGTAGGAAGGCCCTCTTCCGGGGAGCAGGGTGAGGGGAGGTAGGGGCGTTGGCAGCAGAAGTATCCGAAGGAGACGGCTTTCCTCTCGAAATCCGAATGTTTGGACCCATGGATGTGCGGCGGGACGGCGCTCCACTGCCGCCCCTGCGCACGCGTAAAGGTCTATGGCTGCTCGCCCTGCTGGCGCTGCGCGCGGAGCGGCAGGTGGAGCGTACGTGGCTGGCCGGCACGCTCTGGCCGGAGAGCACGGAGAGCGACGCCTACGCCAATTTGCGGCGCAGCCTCTACGATCTGCGCCGCGCGCTGGGTCCGCAGGCCTACCGGCTGCACTCGGTGGACCCGCATACGCTCAGTTTGGATCTCACCGGGGCCTGCGTCGACGTCGTCGCCTTTGACCGGGCGGTCGAGCGTGGGGACCCGGCATCCTTGGAGCAGGCGGTGGGACTGTACCGAGGTCCCTTGCTGGAAGGGTGCCTGGAAGAGTGGGCGCTGCCGGAGCGTCAGGCACGGGAGCAGGCGGTCTTACGCGCGCGGGAGCAGCTCGCGGAGCATGTACTTTCAAAAGGGGAGACGGCGGCAACTATTGCGCATTTGCGGGCGGTCATGGGAATCGATCCCCTGCGCCAGAGCGCCCTGCGCCGCTTGATGGATGCCCTGGCTGCAGAGGGCGACTATGCGGGGGCCGTTCTGGCTTATCGAGAGTTTCGCCTGCGCCTCCATCGTGAGCTGCATACGGAACCGGATGCCGAGACGACGACCCTGTTCGAGCAACTGCGTGCCCGGGCGCGCGGGCAGGGAACGGCGCCCGTTCGCGCGCCCGCGTCGCCGCCGAATGTGCCGCCGCTCCGGCGTCTGCCGCACCCGATGAGTGGGCTGGTGGGCCGCGCTCAGGAGATCGAGGAAGTGACTGCCTGCCTGGGCTCTGCGCGCCTGCTGACGCTGACGGGCGCGGGCGGGGTCGGCAAGACCCGCCTGGCGATCGCCGTGGCGCAGGCCGCTTCCGAGGCGTATCCGAACGGGGTCTGCTTCGTGGACCTGGCGCCGCTGTCCGATCCGGGGCTGGTCGCGCCGAGCGTGGCTTCGGCGCTGGAGGTGCGGGAAGAGCCGGGCCGCCCGCTGATCGAGACGCTGCGCGATTTTCTGCGCTCCAAAGCCCTCCTGCTTATTCTGGATAACTGTGAGCATCTGCTGGACGCCTGCGCCGCTCTGGTCGCCCAACTTCTGGAGGGCTGTCCGCATCAGCGGATCCTGGCGACCAGCCGGCAGTCGCTTGGCATAACCGGAGAGCTTGCCTGGCGCGTCCCCTCCCTGCCGGTGCCGCCTCCGCAGGCGCTTCCGACTTCTCAGAGGGAGCCGGAAACGCTGTTAGGGGAGTATGCTTCCGTGCAGTTGTTCGTGGAGCGCGCGCAATCCGTCTCGCCTCCCTTCCGTCTGATCCGTGACAATAGCCGCGCTGTCGCTCAAATTTGCCGGCGTCTGGACGGCATCCCGCTGGCGCTCGAATTAGCGGCGGCGCGGGTCAAGGCCCTCTCTGTGGAGCAGATCGCCGCACGCCTGGACGACCGTTTCCGGCTGCTGACCGGCGGCAGCCGCACCGCTCTTCCCCGCCAACAGACCCTTCGCGCGCTCATCGATTGGAGTTATGATCTGCTCACGCCCGAGGAGCAGGTCCTGCTTCGCCGCCTCTCCGTGTTTGCCGGCGGCTGGACGTTGGAAGCGGCAGAGGCTGTCTGCTCCGCCGATGCCCTGGACCTGCTGACCTCGCTGGTGGACAAGTCGCTGGCGGTCTATGAGGAGCAGGCAGGCGAGGCGCGTTATCGGCTTTTAGAAACCGTGCGCGAGTATGCGCGCGACCGGCTGCTGGAGAGCGGGGAGATGGAGGAGGTACGCGAACGACATTTTGCCTTCTTCCTGCGGATGGCCGAAGAGATAGAGCCGAAACTCACCGGGCTGGAGCAGGCCGCATGGCTGGATCGGCTGGAGGGGGAGCACGATAACCTGCGCGCCGCTTCAGGCTGGGCGTTATCGGCTGCGGAGGGCGCGCAGGCGGGGCTGCGGCTTGCCGGGGCGTTGTGGCGGTTCTGGGAGATACGCGGGCATATCGACGAAGGGCGAGGACGTTTGAAAAATGCCCTCGACCGGCCCGACGCCCGCGAGCCAACGCAGGCGCGTGCGAAAGCGCTGTGCGGGATCGTGATTCTGGCGCAGCAGCAAAGCAAGGGCGGTCTTACGTTCGAGCGTGGGTGGCTGGATGAAAGCCTTCAAATCTACCGGGCGCTGGGGGACAAGCGCGGGATCTCGATGGCGCTGGGCACGCTGGCCGTGATGACGGGCTATCAAGGCGACCGTGCCACCGCGATCCCGCTGCAGGAAGAGAGTCTTCGGTACGCACGCGAGGTTGGCGACAAGCACGAGATCGCGTTTGGTCTCCTCTCGCTGGGAAATATGGTGCGGGAGGAGGGCGATTACGAGTACGAACGCGCCTGTTATGAAGAGAGCCTGCCGCTCTTCGAGGAGATCGGAAACCGCTGGGGGATCGGTTGGTCGCTCTGGAATCTGGGGTCGGTGACCGGAAGGCTCGGGGATTATGCGGGGGCACGCGCCTCCTTTGAGAAGAGTCTGGCGATCTTCCAGGAATTAGGCAGTCGCTGGGGAATCGCGTTGAACCTCGAAAGCCTGGGCAAGTTTGCCCTGGATCAGAGCGACTGGAAAGCCGCACGGGCATACTATGAGGAGTGCCTGGAGGTTGCGCAGGAGATGCGCGATCGCTACTTCTATACGGGCATTCTGCTTCAACTCGGTTACACGGCAATACAACAGGGAGACTACGAAGGTGCGCATGTATTCCTGGCACAAAGCCTGGCGCTGCGGCGCGATCTGGGGGACAGGCCCGACCTCGGCGCCGCGCTGGACTTTTTCGCGATTCTGGCGACGGTGCAGGGGCAGCGCGAACGGGCTGCGCGGATCTGGGGCGCGGCAGATACGCTCCGAGCCGGCCCGCATCCCATGCAGGTTCGCGAGGTTTACCGCTATGAGACCATCCTGCAGAGCGAGTATGACCGCCTGCTGTCAGAGGCGCGTGCTGCGTTAGGCGAGGAGGCGTTTAACAGGGCGTGGGCGGAGGGCCAGGCCATGACGCTGGAGCAAGTCATCGCGTATTGTACGGGAACAGCGGAACCTTCAGTCTAAATCAGTCTAAATCGAGATCGCCGTTGACGTCTACGGGGCAGCCGGTGTCGGCGGATTGGGCCGCCGCCAGCGTAAGCGCGAGGGTGTGCAGATTGTCCCGTCCGCTGGTCTCCGGCTCGACGCCCGCCTCGATGCAGGCGCGCCAGTGGTAGAGATCGTAGGCATGGCCCGTCGGACCGATCGATTCGGCCCAGATAGGCTGACCCCAGACCTCCGGCAGCGGGGTGAAAAAGTGCATTTCCTGGAACTGCGACAGGTCGGCGTCCTGGCGGAAGAGACGGATCGGTCCCCATTCGTCGCGCTGGTTCCATACCAGGGAGCCTTTGTCGCCGGTAATGTCCCAGCGGCCGTTCCAGCCGGTATCCATGCCCGGCGCGGCGTAGGCGCCGGTATAGCTGACTTTGACGTCGCCTTCGAACTCGATCCAGACGAAGGCGTTCAGATCGCCCTGCGTATTGCTGACGGGCGGATTCCAGGTGTAGGCCAGGACGCGCACCGCATTGCGGCCAAGCAGGTAGCGCATCAGGTCGAAGTGGTGGATGGCCATGTCCATCAAGAACGGATGGCGCATCTGTTGCCGCCACCCGAACAGCAGTCCCTGCAACTGAAACTCGACGACGAGGTGATTCACCGTGCCGATGGCGCCTTCCGTGATGAGCCGGCGGAGGCAGCGCGGCTGGTCTTGATAGCGGAACTGCTGGGTGACCATGAGGGTCCGCTTATGCTTGTCGGCAGCGCGCACCATGGCGCGCGCGCCCTCCATGCTTTCCGCGATGGGCTTCTCCACCAGCACGTGCAGGCCGGCTTTCATGGCGGCGATCGAGGTCTCTACGTGATAGGGGACGGGGGTGACGTTGATCAGGCCGTCCGCCTCCACCGCGCCGAGCGCGTCTTCCAGGCGCGCAAAACGCCGTTCGGGAGGCACGCCGACCAGCTCGCCGGCGCGGGCCAGAATCTCCGCATTGGTGTCTACCAGCGCCACATGCTGGAAACCGCAATCTCGGGCCGCATAGAGCCAGCTATCGCCAAAGCCGCCAACACCGGCCTGAATGATCCGCATCGATCCTCGTCCTCTCTAATCGTTTAGCATAACTCTGTATACGCTTCCTGGTAGGCTAATTTCAGCAGCCTTGCCTGACGAAACCGGTCCGGGGGCGCGCCAAACCGTCCTGCAGGTTCGACGGTCTGCCGGGTAGTTCCTGCCTGTCCGCTATCTCCTCAGAGTTTTTGACGTATATGTGTAGGGTATATAGACTATGCAGGATGAGGCCCGTAGCGTGCAGAAAAACGAATCACGGAAGCCACCGATTTTTGTCTGAATCACGGATGGTCACGGATGCCACCGATTCCACGGATAAAGCCATGCTTATCTGTGTCATCGGTGACATCCATGCATTCCGTGATTCAGATCTCTGTGATCGAAGAGGAGAGAAGGATGCAGATCGACATACCGCTGGACCTGTTTACATTTCCCGACGTGCCCCTGCCGGACGTCCGGACCGTGGAGCAGTTGTTCGACACGCCGGCCCTGGCGCCGGCGCAGATCGAGGCGGAGGTACGCCGCGCCGTGGACGAGCTGGCGCGCGATCCGCGCCTGCGGACCGGCGCCTCGGTGGCCGTGGGTGTGGGAAGCCGGGGACTGGAGAACCTGGCGCTGGTGGTCCGCACGGCGATCTCCGCGCTGAAGGCGCATGGCCTTCAGCCGTTTATCGTGCCGGCCATGGGCAGCCACGGCGGCGCGACGGCGGAAGGACAGACGGAAGTCCTTCACAGCTACGGCATTGCGCCGGAGGAGGTCGGCGCAGACATTCGGGCTACCATGGAGGTGAAGGAGATCGGGCGGCTTGAAGGGGAAGAGGCCGGCCCGTTCGCGGGCGAGCCGGTCTATCTCGACCGTAACGCCGCCGGCGCGAATGCGATCCTGCTTATTAACCGCATCAAGGCGCATACCGACTTCCAGGGCGAGATCGAGAGCGGCATCGCCAAAATGACGGCGATTGGCCTGGGCAAGCAGCGCGGCGCGGCCAGCATCCATCACTACGGCGCCTATGGCCTTCGCGAGAAGATGCCGCGCGTCGCCCGCTTCCTGGCGCAGCACGCTCCCGTGGTCGGAGGGATCGCGATGATCGAGAACGAGCGGGGAGAGACGGCAGAGGTCCACGCCCTGCCTGCCGATCAGATCGCGAGGGACGGGGAGAAAGCGCTTCTGAAGCGCGCCCGGGCGATCATGCCGCGCCTGCCCTTCTCCGAGTTCGACGTGCTGATCGTGGATGAGATGGGCAAGAACGTCAGCGGCACGGGGATGGATACGCACGTCATCGGGCGGGCGCTGATGCCCGGCATTTCGGAATCGGAGTGGGGCGGCCCGTGCATCCGGCTGATCGCCGTTCTGGATCTGACCCGCGAATCCCACGGCAACGCCGCCGGAATCGGCCTTGCCGATCTGACCACGCGTCGCCTCATCGAGAAGGTAGACTTCGGCGCCAGCTTTACCAATATGTGCACCAGCGGGGAGGGCGGAGTGCTCAAAGCCCGTCTGCCGCTGATCCTGCCGACCGGCGAGGACTGCGTGCGGACGGCCGTGGCGACCTGCGGGCAGCCATCGCCCGACAAGGTGCGCCTGATCCGCATCCGCAACACGGCGCATACACAGTTTCTGGAGATTTCCGGCGCGCTGCTGCAGGAGGCCCGCCAAAACACGCGGCTTAACGTCGAGGAGCGCAGCCGTCCCCTCGACCTGTGCCGCCCCGTGGGGTCCGGCTAAATTTTTGCGGTATAATAATTACATGCAATAAATGGAGGCCTGGAGAAGGCAGCACGGAAGAAGAAGCAGGCTGTCAAGCAGAAACGGAGGCAGATATGAAGAGAAACCCTATTCTCATACTATTGCTCGTGATAATAGGCCTGGTCGATCTCATTTTCGTTGTATCTGCTTGCTGGCGGCTTGTACACAATGTCAGAATAGTGCAGGACCTGACAAGCAAACCCTAAACGGATGAGACAAAGCGGGAACGGAACGCTTCTGGATTATTCGTCAGGGAGCAGGATTCCGTTTGCTTGTGGGCGAACTGAGCGCTACCGCACGAACACTTCTTCGACCGGGTACGGAACATGTGCCCGGTCGAGCTTAGTATCAGCGCCATGAAAGGAGTGCACGATTGATTTCGGTAACCAACCGGGCGACGGCCCTGGTCCTGGCGGGTCTCTACACATCGCTCCTGGCGACGGCCGCTCTGGCCGCGCCGCCCAAGTCGCATCACAAGCCGCCGCCCAAGAAAGGCGCCAGCGCGAACGCATCGCTGGTCAGCCTCGGCAAGAAGGTCTACGCGCAGAATGGCTGCGCCAACTGCCATACCGTCGGGGACAAAGGCGGCAAGAACGGTCCGAACCTGACGAAAACAGGGGCGGAGTCGAAGCATACCGTCGCCTGGTTCGAGGAGCAGATCAAGAATCCGAAGATGCACGACGACGACTCGACCATGCCTCCCTTCGGCGACAGGATCAAGGGCAAGGATCTGACAGCCCTGGCTACTTATCTGAAGAGCCTCAAGTAGGGGTGTCGCCGCTTTCAGCGGCAGGTGAGACCTCACCCCCCCGCGGCTGCGCCTATCCCCTCTCCTTCGAAAGGAGAGG
>Ga0209810_1001903_pt1 | contig 27876 bp, 22 predicted proteins | sample Coa_R1_7_FD_187159 | JGI IMG/M metagenome (GOLD analysis project Ga0209810, IMG submission 187159) | Surface soil microbial communities from Centralia Pennsylvania, which are recovering from an underground coalmine fire - Coalmine... | ecosystem: Environmental > Terrestrial > Soil > Unclassified... | reverse complement strand
TCGACGTGGAGGTCGAGATGGACGTTGAGTCGATGGCCCACGAGAAATGGGAAGATGAGCTGCACGATGGCTTTGGCATTGTAGTTGCGGACCTGGAGAGCAGCCTGGACGATCCCGTGCGTATGTACCTGCGCGAGATTGGTCGTGTCCCTCTGCTGACGGCGGAGGAAGAAGTGAAGCTGGCGCAGCGTATGGAGCGCGGCAAGGCGGAGCAGTTGAAGCCGAATCCGAACCGCCGCATAGTCGAGGATGGTGAGGAGGCCCAGCGCCGCCTGACAGAGGCCAACCTGCGTCTCGTCGTCAGTGTTGCGAAGAAGTACATTGGTCGTGGCATGAGCCTGCTGGACCTGATCCAGGAGGGCAATATCGGCCTGATTCGCGCAGTCGAGAAATTCGACTACACGAAGGGTTACAAGTTCAGCACGTATGCGACGTGGTGGATTCGTCAGGCCATTACGCGCGCCATCGCCGACCAGGCGCGCACGATTCGTATCCCCGTGCATATGGTGGAGACGATTAACCGCCTGATCCGCATCAGCCGTCGTTTGCTGCAAGACCTGGGGCGCGAGCCTACGTCTGAGGAGATCGCCGAGCAGATGGAGATCAGCGCGGAGAAGGTGCGCGAGATTATCAAGGTCAGCCAGGAGCCGGTCAGCCTGGAGACGCCGATTGGCGAGGAAGAAGACAGCCATCTCGGCGACTTCATCGAGGACCACACAGCTCTGGCCCCTGCCGAGGCCGCGAGCCATCAACTGCTCAAGGAGCAGGTTGAGGACGTGCTGGACAGCCTGACCGAGCGCGAGCGCAAAGTGCTGCAACTGCGCTTCGGCCTGGACGATGGGCGCAGTCGCACGCTGGAAGAGGTGGGCAAGGAGTTCCACGTCACCCGCGAGCGCATTCGCCAGATCGAGGCCAAAGCTCTGCGCAAGCTGCGCCACCCAAGCCGCAGCCGCAAACTGAAGGACTACCTGGACTAAACCGGTAGCAGAAAAAACAGCGTGTACTGTTAGGGGCAGTGCGCGCTGTTTTTTGTTGCCCGTTTATACTGAGCATAGGAGAATATGGAGAAAGACTATGCTCAAACAGGATCAAAGAGGAATGCGGGGGCGAGCGGCGCGACCGCTTGCAAAGGCGGCAACGGTCTCCGTTCAGCAGGAAGCGGAAGAGGATGCATGGCTGAACGATATCGGGCCATTCACGCGCCTGCGTGCGCCTGCAACAGCAAGCGTACAGGAGGAGCCGGAGAGGGACATAGAGGATGAGCAGACGATACCGCTGGAATCAGCAGCAAGCGCGGCGCGCTTGCTGCAATACATCGCGCCGGGGCATCCATTGTGGCCGCTGGCGCGTCGGTTGAGCGAGCGTATCTGGCGGGAGCTGCGCGCGCAATTGCAGAGCGAACAGGATGACGAGCCGGTAGAGGAGGCGCTGCTGCTCGCGCTGGTGCGCAAACGAGCGCAGGCATTGTTACACGTGGAACCTGGCCTGCCGGGTTTGCTGCGTCGGCGGGCCGAGATGACATTGCTGGTGCAGAGCATCGTCAACGAGGTGCTGGGCTACGGCCCACTGACGGTGCTGCTGGAGGATGAGCAGATTACGGAGATTCTAGCCGCCGGGCCGCGCCTGCTCTACGTTGAGCTGGATGGGCAGATGCAGGAGATACCGCCGCGCTTTGCCGGTGAGCGGCATATGATGCGCATCATCGAAAATATGCTGCGTCGCGCCGGGTACGACCCGCAAACCGCCGGGCCGGTGATGCATTTTCGCCTGCCGGATGGCACCTTTGTCACGATTGTGTTGCCGACGGGGACGGCAAACGGGCCGACCATCCTGCTGCGCAAATGCCCGCGCCGACCACTGGGGCTGGATGATCTGGTGGCAAACGGGACGCTTTCGCAGGCAATGGCAGCTTTCCTGCATGCCTGCGTGCGCGAGCGCCGCAATATCGTCATCTGCGGCCACGTCGGCTCCGGTCGCACGACGCTGCTTAACGCCCTGACCGCCTGCATTCCCACCTCTGAACGCATCGTCACTGTTGAGGAAGTCGCCGAACTGCGCCTGAGCCAGCGCCATGCTGTCTCTCTGGTCGCGTCCTCGTCGGTGGAGGCAGGGGAGGGCGCGGAAAGGGCGACAATGCGAAACTTGCTGCTGGCGGCGCTGCACATGCGCCCTGATCGCCTCATTCTGGGCGAATGTCGCGGCGACGAGACGGCGGAACTCTTCCGCGCCCAGCACGCTGGATACAATGGTACGCTGACCACGTTGTACGCCAGAAATCCGCGCGACGCCCTTGCGCGACTGGAAACCCTCTACCGCCTGGAAGACCCCGCCGCTCCACTCCCGCTCATTCACCGCCAGATCGCCGAGGCCCTCGATATCATCATCCATCTCGCCCGCCAGCGCGACGGTTCGCATAAAGTCATGGAGGTCGTCCAGGTGCAGGGGATGGAAGGGGATACTGTGAAGTTGCGCTGTCTGTTTGTGGCAAAATAACATCGCGCAGGCGCCGATCAATCGACGCCCGCACAATATCTCTGTAACAGTACAGATGTTACATATCTTCTGTCATGCCTGTTGTTTCATCACATCGATAGTTTTGCGCAGGATGTCGACGAAGTCGGGTTTGATGCTGGCTCCGCCGACGAGGGCGCCGTCGATGTCGGGAAGACTGACGAATTCGCTGATGTTGGCCGGGGTGACGCTGCCGCCGTAGAGGATGCGGCAGGCGTCGGCGGCCCCGGTGCCGTACATCTCCCCGAATAACTGACGGATCAGGCCGATGACCAGAGCGGCGTCCTGCGCGGTGGCGGACTTGCCCGTGCCGATGGCCCAGACCGGCTCGTAGGCGATCACTACCTGGTGGGCGTGTTCGGCGGGCAGGTTGCCCAGGCTGCCATATACCTGCGTGCGAATCACCGCTTCGGTCTGTCCGGCCTCGCGTTCTTCCAGCTTTTCGCCCACGCAGACGATGGGGCGCAGGCGGTTGGCGAGCGCGGCATGAACCTTCTTATTGACCAGTTCGTCGGTCTCACAGAAGTATGCGCGCCGCTCGGAGTGGCCCAGGATGACGTAGCTGCATAGCTCGCGCACCATCGAGGGCGAGTTTTCGCCGGTGAAGGCGCCTTTGTCGGCGTAGAACATATTTTGCGCGCCCAGGGCGATGCGCGGGAAGAGCAACGCCTGCATGACTTCGTGTACAGCTTCCAGCGAGATGGTGGGCGGACTGAGGACGCAGACCACGCGCGCGAATTCCTGCGTCAGCTTGCCCAGAGGCGGGATGATCTCCAGGGCGAATTGCGACGCCTCATTCGGGCCATAGTGCATTTTCCAGTTGCCCGCAATAATGGCGGTACGAGATGGCGTAGTCATCGCTTCCGTTCCTTATCCTGTAAGGCGGCGACGCCGGGCAGCACGCGCCCTTCCAGGAATTCCAGCGATGCGCCGCCGCCGGTTGAGACATGACTCATGGCTTCCGCCGCCCCGGCCTGCTCCACTGCTGCCGCCGAATCGCCGCCGCCGATAATGGTGGTGGCTCCCTCGCGCGTGCGTTCGGCCAGTATCTCGATGATGGCGTTGGTGCCTTTTGCGAAGGCGGGCATCTCCGCCACGCCGAGCGTGCCGTTCCAGACGATGGTCTCCGCATTCTCAAGCGCGTCGCGGAAACACTGCACGGTGTCCGGGCCAATATCGAGAATGCGCCAGCCGGGCGGGACGTGTTCGATGGAAACTACTCTGGTACTGGCGTCGGGCGCGAAGCGATCAGCAATTACCACATCGGTGGGCAGCAACAATGCGATGCCGCGCCTGTATGCCTGCTGGATCAAGTCGCTGGCGACATCCAGTTTGCTCTCCTCATAGAGCGAGTCGCCGATTTCGTAGCCCTGCGCCTTGAGAAAGGTATTGGCCATGCCGCCGCCGATCAGCAGCGTGTCCACCATGTTGATGAGCCGGTCAAGCACGGCAATCTTATCGGAGACTTTGGCGCCGCCGATGATGGCCGCGAAGGGATGGCGGGGATTTTCCAGCGCCTCACCCAGGTAGTTGATCTCTTTCTCCATCAAGAAGCCCGCGACCCCCGGCAGGTAGTGTGTCACGCCCTCGGTTGAGGCGTGGGCGCGGTGCGCGGTACCGAAGGCGTCGTTGACGTAGACGTGGCCCAGCGCGGCCAGTTGCCGCGCGAAATCAGGATTGTTTTTCTCCTCTTCTCTGTGGAAGCGTAGATTTTCCAGCAGCAGCACCTGTCCGGGTTGCAGGGCCTGCGCCAGCGCCTGCACTTCGGTTCCGACGCTATCGCTCGCCATCAGCACCGGGCGGCCCAGCAGTTCGCTCAGGCGCGCGGCGACCGGGGCGAGGCGCAGCTTTTCGACGACCTGTCCATCGGGTCGGCCCAGGTGTGACATGAGGATGATAGCCGCGCCCTGGTCGAGCAGGTACTGAATGGTGGGCAGCGCGGCGCGGATGCGCGTGTCGTCAGTAATGTGCCGCTCAGCATCGAGCGGCACGTTGAAATCGACGCGCATCAGCACCCGTTTGCCCGCGACATCGATATCGCGAACGGTTTTCTTATTCATGCTTTTCGCCTTCCGTTCTCTGCCGCCTGGCTAGAAGCCTTTCTTGCCGATGTAGTCGGTCAGATCAGCCACGCGGCAGGAATAGCCCCACTCGTTATCATACCAGGCGATGACCTTGACCATGTTGTTGCCGACAACCATTGTAGAGAGGCCATCGACAATGGCGGAGTGCGAGTCGCCACGGAAATCCGAGGAGACGAGAGGTTCTTCGGTGATATCGAGAATGCCACTCAGCGCCCCGGCAGCAGCTTCTTTGAACGCGGCATTGACGGCCTCTTTGGTCACGCCCTGGCGCAGCGTTGCCACGAAATCGACGACGGAGACGGTGATGGTGGGGACGCGCAGGGACATGCCGTCGAAGCGGCCCTTGAGTTCGGGAATGACGAGGGCCAGCGCGCGGGCCGCGCCGGTGGTGGTGGGGATGATATTGGCCCCGGCGGAGCGAGCGCGGCGCAGGTCTTTGTGAACCTGGTCAAGGATGCGCTGGTCGTTGGTATAGGAGTGGATGGTGTTCATCAGGCCGTATTCGATGCCGAAGGTGTCGTTGAGAACCTTGACTGTCGGGGCCAGGCAGTTGGTGGTGCAGGAAGCGTTCGAGATGATATTATGCTTCTCCGGGTTGTACGTCTGCTCGTTGACGCCCAGCACGATGGTGATGTCTTCGCCTTTGGCCGGCGCGGAGATAATGACTTTTTTCGCGCCTCCCTTCAAATGGGCCGCCGCCTTCTCGGCATCGGTGAAAAAGCCGGTCGATTCAATGACGATATCGACGCCGAGGTCGCCCCAGGGAATCTCCGCCGGGTTTCGCTGCGCCAGCACCTTGATGGGATGCCCGTTGACGATCAGCGTGTCTTCGGTGGCCTCGACCTCACCGGGGAAGCGGCCATAGGTGGAGTCATATTTCAACAGGTGCGCGTTTGTCTGTGTATCGGTCAGATCGTTCACGGCGACGACTTCAATATCCTGGGGATGGCGTTCAAGCATGGCCTTCATCGATTGACGCCCGATGCGCCCGAATCCATTAATCCCTACGCGAATGGTCATAGCAGTAATTCTCCTTTGTTGTGCTTGCTCTGGAAGGGCCGAATCGCTTCCAGAAACATATCCGAAAAGCCGTCTTTTAGAAAAGCGAGCAGGCGTGACCTGGACACCGCAATCAGTATATGCGAGCAATGTCACGGATAGATCACCGTGTTACGGAGCCGTATCACAAGATTCTCACACGGGCTTTCCAGAAATATTGACAGTGTGCAGAAGCGGGGCCTGTTTTACCATCGATGTTTCACGTGAAACATCCACAGGTCGAAATAGTATGGCGCGCAAGCCCCTGCTTTTCGATTCTCATAAAAGAGTAACACTTTCGCCCTGAACTGGTCAAGTTTACCCTGCCGAGATGCCGAGACGCCGAGCGTCTGAGTTGCGTCCTGTTAAGTGGGAGTGAAGTATGCGGGGTGGTAGAGGTCAGGGCGCAGCTTGCCTCGCCCTGACCTCTACCACCCCGCATGAACGTGTTTTTTCATGGCATGATATGTCCGCGAATGACGCAGTTAATCGGTGATGGGGATGACGCCAATGGAGAAGCGGACGTAGTCGTCGCTGTAGCCGAAGCCGGAGCCGGGGACACCGGCGATGCCGGTTTTCTCGAAGAGCGAGAAGGCGTCTTCGCCCTGGCGCAACTGGCTCCAGTTATAGACGGTGGCGTCGTCATCGATGTAGATGTGTTCAAAGAGATGCTGTTCCGCGTCGATGCGCTGCAATTGTGTGATGAAGCGAGAGCGGCGCAGGCGATAGAAACGGCGCAGCTTTTCCGCGAGCCAGGGGCGCGCGCGCATGAGACGGATGTAGGCCATGAACCGCAGTTGCCATTCGGCAGGCATCGAGGCCATGCTGTTGGACCAGCCGGGCGTGATGGCGGGGGCCAGCGCGGCGTCGCCGATGGTGACCCAGCCAAAGCGGTCGCCCGTGAGCGTGTGCGTCTTGGAGAGACTGCTGATGAAGATGGTGTGGCGGGTCGCGCTTTCCGGCGTGAAAGTAGCCATGCGCGCCTGATCTTCCTCCGGCTTGCCGGTGCCGACATAGGCAAGATCGGCCAGCAGCCGCACATCGTGTCCCGCCTGACGGTGCCGCTCGATCACGGCATGGATTTCGTTCAGTTCGTCCGGTGTATAGGCAAAGGTAGTGGGATTGTTGGTGACGGTCAGGTAGACGAGACGGATATCGGGAGCTTCGTCCAGTGCCTGATCGAGTTGTGCGGCAGTGAGTTTGAAGCGGTCTTCAGGCCGGGTTGGCAGACGATGCAGGCGATAGCCGTAGGAGAGCGCCTGCAATTCAGGGACGTTGAAGCCGGGGGCGGGAAAGAGGACGGCGAACTGCGCAATCCCCTGCTCGCGGTAAAGCTGGCGCAGGCCGCGCAGCGTTTTATCGATGGCATCCATCGCGCCCAGGCCCAGGTAGACCTGGCCGGTGCCGACGGAGAGGCCCCAGGATTGCATTTCTTCCGCCAGCCAGCTGCGCAGGACGGGGTTGCCGATGCCGAGCAGGTCATAGACGCGAATATCGAATCCCTGTGCCAGAATGAGCCGCTCGCACTCGGTCATCTGATTGCGCAGCCAGAGGTAGGTTTCGCCGGGGGCAAGGTAGCCATTGATATTTTCGCCTGGCAGCGCCACGCCCAGTTCTTCGGCGAGCATGCGATAGTCGTCCGGGCCTTCCGCCTCCCCCACACATTCCACTACTTTACGCAGGTTGACATCGCCGATGGTGCGATTCACAATGCCTGCCTGAATGACCTCTTCAGAGATGTTCAGGGCGCGACACCTTTGTTCAAGCTCCCCTACCATGCGCGCCATGACGCGAATCGGCCCCGCCCCCTGCTGTAAGAGCGGGCGGTAGCGCAGAAGAAGTTCGTGGCGGAGCTGCTGAAGTTGCTGGTATTGTTCTTGAAGTGAAGATAGTGAAGCGGTACTGGTACCGGAAGAATTGGGCGAGTCCACGGAAACGTTGTGGGTAATCACCTGTATACTCCCTTCGTGTGCGCTCACACGGCGCATGAACTCTTTCCAGGAACCGATCCCCGTTGATCAGTCCTTACTACGAAGTGTAGCATATCAATCAAATGGAATCAAACCGGCCATTCACCGTTTGATGTCCCGCCAACCTGCAAATAGCTGAATCGAGAATGTTTCACGTGAAACATTCTCGATTCACCTCTGCCTTTTCCTTTTATGGCACGCAAACGAGAGGAAAAATGTTTCACGTGAAACATTGCCTGGAAACAGGCCCATAACAAAAGACGCTTCCTCCAGGCACATATAAAAATGTTTCACGTGAAACATTGCTATGTAAGGTCGGCAAAAACGCCGGACTTTACGGCGGCGGCGAGCGTGGCGATGTCGGGGGCCAGCACGCGGTCGGCTTCGAGTTCTGGAACGTAGGAGCGCACGAGATCATAGGCGCGCTGCACTCCTGCGCCGGGTTTGAGCGGCTTGCGAAATTCCAGCATTTGCGCGGCGCACAGCAGTTCGATAGCGATGACCTGCTGCACCTGTTCCAGGATGCGCAGGGCTTTGAGCGCGCTGGTCGCGCCCATGCTGACAAAATCTTCCATGCCTGCCGAGGTGGGAATGGAATCGATGCTGGCCGGGTGCGCGAGTATCTTGATCTCGTTAACGAGGGCGGCAGCCGCGTACTGCGTAATCATGAAGCCGGAGTTGAGACCGGGGTTGGGCGTCAGGAAGAGGGGCGCGCCGCCTTCGTCCCATTCGTGCGGCCCCAGCAGGTTGTAGATGCGCCGCTCGGAGAAGCTGGCGAGTTGCGCCAGAGCAATACCCAGTGTATCGAGCGCCAGCGCCAGTGGCTGGCCGTGAAAATTGCCGCCGCTCAGCACGTCGCCATCCTCTGGAAAGACCAGCGGGTTATCGGTCACGGCGTCCAGTTCGCGCTCGAAGACGGCGGCGCAATAGGCCAGGGCGTCGCGCACAGCCCCGAAGACCTGCGGGGCGCAGCGCAGCGTATAGGGGTCCTGCACGCGCGCGCAATTCTGGTGGCTGCGGTTAATCTCGCTGTCGCTCACCAGCCTGCGCAGGCGTTCCGCGCTGACCTGTTGCCCAACCTGGCCGCGCCGCCGGTGAATGCGTGCATCCAGCGGCACATGGCTGCCCATCAGGCCCTCGATGCTCATGGCGCAGGCTACCTCCGCCGTGTACAGCGTCGTCTCAGCGTCCGCCAGCGCCAGCACGGCGATGGCCTCCATCAGGTGTGTGCCGTTGATGAGGGCAAGGCCCTCTTTGGCCGCCAGGTGCAGCGGCGTAATTCCCGCCTCCTGCAGTGCCTGCAAGCCGCTCACGCGCCTCCCCTGATAGATAGCCTCGCCTTCGCCGATCAGCACGAGGGCCAGATGGGCCAGTGGGGCAAGGTCGCCGCTGGCCCCGACGGAGCCGCGCGAGGGGATGAGCGGGCAGATATGGGCGTTGAGCAGCGCGATCAAGGTTTGTACTACCTCGACGCGCACGCCCGAATTGCCGCGCGCGAGGCTGGCCGCCAGCAGCAGCAGCATGGCGCGCACCACTTCCTCGCTCAAAGGCTCGCCTACGCCTGCCGCATGGCTGCGTATCAAATTATGTTGCAACTCTTCCAGTTCGTCATGTGGAATACGTACCTTGCTCAGGTGTCCGAAGCCGGTAGTGACGCCATAGACCTTACGCTCCTCGGCGGCAATTGTATCGATCACTGCCCGCGCCGCCGCGATTTGCTTGATCGATGCGCTACCCAGCGTCACGGGCGCGTACTGGCGCGCCACGGCCAGCACCTGCGCCCGCGAAAGCGCCCCTCCATCAATCGTTACATGATCGGGTGCCTGTTCCTGCTCCGCATTGCTATATACCATCTTCATCGCTGAAGCTCTCCCTTTCTGGCTACACTGCCTCTCTCGATTGCTTCCATTGTACCATAGAAGATAAGCGCACACCGGGAAATGTTTCACGTGAAACATTTTTCTCTTCGGCTCCATACCCCGAATGAGCGCAGGGAATGTTTCACGTGAAACATTCCTTTGCAATCCTCAATGTTCGGCTTGTACATTCGCCACGATCTGTGCGCCGGGAGCAATGATGAGCAGGGCGAGGGTGATGATAAGCAGGGGAAGATTGATGAGGCGGGCGAAGAATGCGAGTTGAGGTGGCGCGAGCAGGAGCAGAAGGTAGAGACATTGGGCCAGCCCGGCATATTTACCCCAGAATGTTGAGCCGAAGCGCACCGGACGTGCCAACAGAAAGTAGCTGCCCAGTGCGGCCAGCAGGGGTATGCAGAAACGAAGCAGCATGACGAGACCGAGCCAGAGCGGCAAGACGCCGTTCTGAATCAGGATCAGCGTAATCGACAGGTAGAGACAAAAATCGGCCTCGCCATCTGCTATCTGCCCCAGTTTGCTGCAAGTATGCGTGTGCCGCGCCACCTGCCCATCGAGAATATCGGTGATGATGCCGACAAGAAAGACAAGCAGCGCCAGCCCGTTCGCTGTTGCCAGCCCACCGACAAGTCGACCGATCAGATAGCATGCCGCCAGCCCGCGCAGCCAGGTGAAGGTACTGGCAATACCCACCGTTGGCAATAGTATTGCCTGTTGTCCCTGTTCCCGATTCGGGCCAGAATCGATCCTGCTGAGCGGCAGTGAAGTATCTCCTTGCCCATCATCTGTCAGAGCTACAGATGCTTCGCTGCCGCTTAGCAGGACAGGTGGTGTGATCCTGTTCTGTCGATTCAGGCCCAGGTGCCAGAATAGATCGCTTTGCTGCCATGCCGCGCAGAAGAGGAACGCGGGCAGGAGCCGCAGCGTGCTTGCCCATCCCTCGAAGAAGACACTGGCGGCGATGATGGCGATGGCCAGCGAGCCGATAAGCATAGTCACGCGCGCCCACGAGCGTTTGAGCGTGGGGTGAGCCTGCGCCGTCTGCCACGACATCCACCACGAGCGCGCGAGGAAACGCCCCCACGCTTTCAGGCTGAACTTTTCGTGACGCAGCGTGGTCAGCAGGTCAACGACAAAGGCATTTTCGCTCTCGAATGTTGATTGCATTGTCTAAAGCCTTCTTTCCCATGTGCAGATGTTTCACGTGAAACATCCCGCTTTTTTTACGAGCCAGGAAAGTCGCAGGCGCCGATTTCATCGAACGTATCGCCAGGTGATTGGCGATGCGTTCGATGAAATCGGCGCCTGCGGAAATCCGTGCTGGTTTCAGAAAATCAATGCAGTACGAAGGTGGATTGCACAAGGTTGACGCCGAAGTGGTAGCCGATCTCGCGGTAGTCGCGGATGGACCAGAGGGCCAGCTCACAGCGTTTGCCGACCTCGATGCTACCCGTGATATCTTGCAGGCCGAGGGCGCGCGCGCCATTGATGGTGGTTGCCGTCAGGGCTTCTTCGAGCGACATGCCCATCGCGGACATCGCCAGGCCCAGGATGGTTTGCATATTCTCGGTATAGGAGGTGCCGGGGTTGAAGTCGGTGGCCAGGGCGACGTGCAGCCCGGCATCGAGGAAGCGACGCGCCGAAGGGTATGGCGTGCGCAGGGTGTAGGAGCAGCCCGGCAGCAGCGTTGCCACGACGCCCGCCTCACTCATAGCCTGCAGGTCGGCATCGTTGGCATAATCCAGGTGATCGGCGGAGGTCGCGCCCAGTTCCGCCGCCAGCCGCGCGCCACCCGATGGACTGAGCTGGTCGGCGTGCAGTTTGAGCTGGTAGCCCAGCTCTTTCGCGCGCGTCAGAATGCGACGACTCTCTTCCAGCGTGAAGGCCCCCTGTTCACAGAAAACATCGCAGAAACGCGCAAGACCGACGAACGAGGGCAGCATCTCTTCGACCAGCAGGTCGACATATGCCTCGCGCCGCTCGCGGTATTCTGGCGGTAACGTATGCGCGCCGAGGAAGGTGGGAACGAGCCGAATACGGCTATGAGATTGCATGCTACTCTCTTCCAGCGCATTCAAATTAGTGATGATGCGCAGGCAGGTCTCTTCCGTGACCTTGTCAAGGCCATAGCCGGTCTTGACCTCGACCGTCGTTGTGCCACAGCTGCGCATAATATTGAGTCGTGCCTGTGCCAGTTCCATCAGCGTATCGGTGGCGGCAGCGCGCGTCTCTTTGACTGTGGAGAGGATGCCCATGCCTTTTTCCAGCAGCTCGCCATAGCTTACGCCGCTGCGACGCAGATGGAATTCTTCCGCGCGGTCGCCCGCGAAGACCAGGTGCGTGTGCGAATCGACCAGGCCGGGCGTCACCACTTTTTTCTGCGCGTCGATCACAACAATTTCCTGCTTTGGAACGCCGGTATGATGCTCGAAGATCGGTTCGGCTTCGTCGTCCGAGCCAATCCAGACAATAATGCCATGATGGGTCGCCAGTGCCGCGTTTGAAATAATCTGCAGCGGGCCGCTGGCCCCCGCGATGGGCTGTTGCGCAACCGTCACCAGTTGCCCGATATTGCGCATAACCAGGTCTGCTGAAATCTGAGGTGGCTCTGTCGTCATAACGAAATCTCCTTCACGCCGCTGAATATTCCTCTTCGTTATAGCACATCTCAGCGCTCTAGTCGAGAAGCAATTTTGCGGTTTCTCTGCACTGGCACAGATTACCCCGTGATTCCCTTGCTCTACAGATGCGGATTTGTTACACTGTATCCATGAAATGAGGAGTGGCAGGTGGTGGGAAATGCCAGCGCAGGCAAGGAGCAAGCAATGCGAGCGATTGACGACAGCAGCCCGAAATATGCGGCAGTGCTGCGAGTGTTGCAGATCTGGAAGCAGTTGCCGGAGAGCGACGTGTCACGCATGCTGTCGAAGTATTATCTGGTGACAGACGATTTCCGCGAAATGGAAGATCAGGGACTGCTCACAATGGCGTTTGTGGGTGACGAATATGTAATTACACCAACGCTGCTGGGGCGTATCTGGTTGGAGCAGTACGAAACGGAAACGAAAGCGAAGGAGTCTCAGGATGGCGTACAATAATCAGGATCAGGAAGAGGAAGTTCCATATACAACCATAGGCACTGACGAGGCGAAGAGGATGATTGAGGCGGGGGCGCGAGTCATTGATGTGCGGCAACCGGAAGAATGGGCCTACGGGCATATCGCCGAAGCCACGCTGGTTCCGCTCAACGGCATCTACTCGTTTGGCAAAGCTCTGAAGGAGTTGAACCTGTCGCCGGACGAGGAGGTGATTTTTGTCTGCGCTTCCGGTCAGAGAAGCGCCTCGGCCTCTGAAATTGCCCTGGTGGCGGGCCTGAAAAAGGTGTACAATCTGGCGAACGGGATGAATGGCTGGATGAGCCGCCGCTATCCCATCGAACGTTGAATAGAAGAGAGAAGGAGTGTTGTCTTATGCCCCTGCTAGAAGGAAAAACCGCTCTTATTTTTGGCGTTGCCAACCACCGCTCCATTGCCTGGGCCATTGCGCAGGCGCTGGCGAAAGAGGGGGCGCGGCTGGCGCTGACTTACCAGGATCGCATGGAGAAATACGTGCGAGACCTGGCCGCGACCATCCCCGGCACGCTGGTGCTGCCCTGTGACGTGCAGAACGACGAGCAACTGGATACCGTCTTTAAGGAGGTAGGAGAAGCCTTCGATGGCGGACTCGATATCCTCGTTCACTCTGTCGCCTTCGCGCCCAAACAGGCGATGGAGGGGGCGTTCCTGGATACCACGCGCTCCGACTTCAATACCGCCCTGGATATCAGCGCCTACTCTCTGCTGGCGATGGCGCAGCGGGCAAAACCCTTAATGCAGGCGCGTGGCGGTGGCTCCATCATCACTATGACCTACATGGCCAGCGAGCGCGTCATGCCGAAATATAATGTGATGGCGGTGGCGAAGGCCGCGCTGGAATGTATTGTGCGCTTCCTGGCCTACGAGCTGGGCGAGGCCAATATTCGCGTCAACGCCATCTCCGCCGGGCCGCTCAACACGCTGGCCGCGCGCGGCGTCTCCGGCTTCACCACCATGCGCGATCACATGGGCCTGGTGGCACCCCTGCGCCGCAACATCGAGCAGAGCGAGGTAGGTGACGCGGCCCTCTTCCTGTGCAGTTCTCTCGCCAGCGGCATCACCGGCGATATTCTCTTCGTCGACGCCGGCTACAACATCATGGGCGCGTAACAGCAATGTTTCACGTGAAACAATATAAGAAGATATGAAAAACTGAGTCGCCCCTGTCAGGCTGAGTGGGAGCGAAGCCTGACAGGGGCGACTCAGCACTCACACTCCCATCTCTGTACGTTCGGGCCTGAAGGCCGGGAGGCAGAGGGACCAGTATTCGCAGGGGGAATCGTTGCTGGCATTGCTGTAGATGACCCGCGTACCCCGCTCGACGCGACAGGTTTCGCCGGGGTGGACTTCGACTCGCTCCCCATCGGTCTCAATCGCCAGCGTTCCCTGCACGCCGATGACAATTTCGTCAAATGCCGCGATCTGGGCCGGTTCGCGCCAGGCGGGGGGCGCGTGCATGCGGGCAAGGCTGAAGGCGTCCTCGTGGGTGTTGAGGACGCCAAAGTGTTCGTCAATCAGTTTGCCATCTTCGCGCGGGAAAATGGTGCCATGTGAAACTTTCTGGATCATACACCCAACTTTCTACCGGTGCCGTATATTTTATTGCTCGTAGCGCCTGATGGTCGGCGGCTGGGGCTGAGCCGGAGGGGCAGGCTCACCGCAGACGCTGCAGAAGCGAGCGTTTGACCGGTTCAAATGGCCGCAGGGCCAGGGGCGCAGCGAACCGGATGTGCCGCTTAACGGTACAGACTGTCCTGCCTGCGCCGGAGGGACACGGGTGGGCGCGCCAAAAGCCGACATGCCATCGCTTAACTGGTCTGCTGTTGCCGGGGGAAGCGAAGCTGGCGCTCTCTGGCCCTGTGGGGGCAGCGCCGCCGGTGGTACCTGGCTTACCTTCGTAGCTGGCACCGCTTTCTTGCCCCGCCCTTTTCTGAAGATGACGGCGAAGAGCAGCACCACCAGCAGCACGAGCAGCGCGATAGCGCCGATCATCACGGCATAGGCGGTCAGGCTATTGCCCTGCGTTGCAGGTGTAGTGGAAGGGGTCGGTGTGCCGGTTGGTTGCACCGACTCGTGCTGCGCCTGCGTCCGTGCGTAGTTCAGGTACGGAGTAATGCCCTTGAAGATTGGATAGCTCGCAGCGATGGCCGCGAACTCGGAGGCAGCTTTGTGCCAGTGGCCTGCCTGCGTGGACGCATAATCATTGAAAGCCTGGGTCCAGGCGCGTTCCAGCGGGCCGGGCGTGGTATCCAGATGCTGCGCCTGCACAAGGGCGCGCGCGCTGTTGCTGGCCTGCAAGAAACTGGTGCCGCCGGGACTATCTGTCGCCAGAGCGAAGCTGACAATGCCGACAACTGTGCCGCTGCTATCCAGCGCCGGGCCACCGCTGTCGCCGTGTTCCACATTGCCCCCCACCTGAATCACCGGCGCTCCGGTACTGGTTGTCTTGATAGAACTGACCAGAATCTGGTTCACCGACGAGGTGAGCAGGTCATTGGGCGCGTTGCTCACATCTCCATTGCCGGGGAAGCCGATAATGGTGAGCGTATCCTGCTGCTGCACATTGGATGAATCGCCAAGCTGCACGCTCGGCATATCATCCATATTGCTCACATGGACAATCGCCATATCTTGCTGGTTGACCGCGCTCTCCTGCTCGATCTTATCGACGCGGGCCTGATACTGCGATGGAACGCTATTCAAATCCGGCGCGGTTAAGGGGCCGGTAAAGCTGGTACTCAGAAAGACCTGGCTGGCAGGGGTATCGTATTGCGGGGTTGAAGCAAGCTGCCCGCTCTGCAGTTCCTGCGCTACCTGGTCGGCTGTGACCGGCTGTGATGGTTTGAGATTCTGATTGATATAGCTGGCAACATCGGGAGCCGCTGTCTGGTCAAGAAACGAAGTCATATCGTCCTGTGGCGGATTGATAACATGATCGGCGGTCAGAATATCACCATGCGCGCTGATAAACGTTCCCGTGCCGGAAAATTCCAGTTGATAGACAGCGTTACTCTGCTGCGGAAAAGTGACATTGCTGGTAGAGGAGAAATGGACCGTCAGCGTTGAATTGACGACAGTGAAAATGCGCACGACTGCCGGTTCGGCGATATCAACGGCGCGCACTAATGGATCCGAGACATTACCGCCGGGGCCGGAAGCGTAGCCGGTCAGGCTGCCGACTGCCATACCGGGCAGGATGAGACAGAACATTGCCATCACCAGCAGGAGCCGTATCATCCAGAGCTTCTGCGTCGATGGTGCGCCTGTTGGAACATGTTTATGCATACCTTACGCTCGCTTTTTGTTTCAGAAGAAAGCAATATTCAACGCCTATTTTACCACAACGACGCTAGAATAGACTGCAATTTTTGCACGGCCTTTTCGCGCGCGTATCCTCCTATGAAAACTGGCCCAACGTCTCATGCTTCGCAACCGCTCAGCATGACAGGTTCGCGATACTTTTTTACGGTATAACACGTCCGAGGGCGTTTGCAATGGCAATCTGTATGGTGCAGTAAGAGTGTTACATTCTCACTGCTCTTCTTTATTCTGCTGATCCCATTCGCGCGCGAGCATACCGTAAACGACATGGTCGACGAAGCGGTCTCGCAGCCAGACATCGTCGCGCAGGATGCCCTCCTGGGTGAAGCCGAGACGTTCTGGGATGGCGCGGCTGCGCATGTTGTCGGTGGCTACCTGTATCTCGACACGGTTCAGCCCCAGCTCTCTAAAGGCGTAGTTCACCATTGCGCGGCAGACCCTGGTCATCAAGCCTTTGCCCTGCATCGAGGCGGCCAGCCAGTAGCCAATCTCTGTCTTCCGATCCTCATGGTCAACATAGTGAAAGCCGATTACCCCTACCAGCCTGCCCCGGTGGAAAATACCCGCGTTAAAGCCATTCTCCTGTACCTGTCGCGCCTGAGAGTGATGAATGAACGCACGCATCTGCTCAACGGATGTGGTGGTGTCTACCCACCCCATCCAGCGGTACAGGTGTTCGCGGTTCGTATCAACCAGCGCATACAGCTCTTCCGCGTCCTGTATCTCAAACGAACGCAGCTCAGTCTCGTTATCAATGGGAATGCGTATCAATGGAACAATCATAACAATTACCGTCCTCATGATAAATCTTTTGCATAGTCATCTATGACATACTATATACGTTACGAAGAGGATGGGCGGCAAGTCACCTGTAGGCTTTGAGCCTGTCATGCAGAGCGGAGCGAAGAATCTGTGTGGGAGCCAGGGCGGAGCTGGCCTCCGCCCTGGCTCCCATCACACCTACGTCAGATGGGTCAATCGTCGAGGGAGACGACGAGGGTGGTCAGGGAGTATGGGGGCAAGGTCTGGGTGTAGTCGGGGAGAATGCCGTGTTCATGGGAGACGCTGATCGACGAGCTATTTTCCCCGTAGAAGTACGCCGTCGGGTTGGGAGCCGGTTTGACGCCGGACCAGGAGAGCGAGACCTGGTAAGTGGTATTCGGGTCTTTGTTAATCAGCAGCACAGCGATTCTATCGCCAGACTGCCCGACGGCGTAGACCGCGACGAGGCTCTGGCTGGAAGAGGCTGAGAGCATTTTGCCCCAGGGCTGAATGACATGAGAGAGCATTTGCAGGCCGTAGTAGGGCGGGAATGGCGTATCGGCGGGCGGCTCGCTGGCATTACCCGACGTTTCTCCGCTGGAGAGGACGCCGTAATCGCCATAATTGGCTGTGCCGTAGAGCGAGGGATCATTGTTATCGTTGGGCATGATGCTATTGTGCAGGTCCCACCAGGAGACGTTGGCCGCGCCATTTTCGAGCCAGTTCAGGTAATTGTCATCCATGAAGAGCGCGTTGACCAGACTGACGGTCTGCTTGCCGGGATTGTAGGAGACGGAGTTGGTCTCCGTCACCATGATTTGAACGGCGCTGGCATGCGAGCCGCAATACTGGCTGATCTCTGAGTGGAGTGTAGACATCATCGAGGGGATGCCCGGCGTGTAGCTGACGCTGGTACTTTCACCGTTCTCCGGCGCGGCCAGCAAACCAGAATCCGACTCGCCGTTGGGTCCCTGCGCGTACCAGTGGACAACCACGAAGTCGACGGAGGAGCAAGCAATCGGCAGAACAGTATTGTTCCAGGGCTGGGGGGAAGATGAACTGGTCTGCCCGTCCGGCCAGTTGCCGGGAGCAGTGAGGACGAGACCGATCTTGATGGTGGGGTCAACGGCTTTCATGGCCTGGCTGAACTGCACGACATTGCTGGCATAGGTAGCCGGACCTTGCCCATGTGTATCGTATTCCCATGTCGCGCCATAGGTGCCGTTGCCATACAGTTCGTTGCCAATCTCCCAGTATTTGATGCCATAGGTATGGCCGGTGCTGCTGCCGCCGGGATAAGTTGGCACCGGGCCGTTGTAGTGTGGGCCGCCCTTGTTGGCGTACTGCACCCAGCCGGCAGCTTCCTGCGGCGTGCCGGAGCCATAGTTGACGGTAATCATCGCCTGCGTCTGGCTCGCCCTGGCGACCCCCATAAAGGCGTCGAAGGTATCGCTGCTATCGACACCGCCGCAGATAGAACAGGACTCAACCGTATTGGACTGCCAGTGATAGAAGTCTGAGGTTGAGCCGCCGGGGAAGCGCAGCATGCTGATACCGGCCTGTTGAATCAGGCCTGGCACGCCACCATCGAGCAGGTGGCTATCCCAGGCGGCGGTATTGAGGCCGAAAGCTGTGGGCGCGATGATGCCGGAAGATTGACTCGCGTTGATCGTTGCCTGGGCCGGGGTCGCGCTCTGCCTGTGGCTGCTAGCGGCGCTGACTCCCGATGATGTTAACGCGCTCATCACCAGCATGCCTGTCAGCACCAGCAGAGCGACCAGCAAGTAATGTCGCCACTTGCGCTGCCGCCGTAAATAGATCGCCTTCTCTGGCATGGAAAAACCCTCCTTCTCTGATCCGAAAAGAAACATCATGGTTTGCTTCTCTCAAGTCGCGCTACGAACAGAATATGCCATGAAAAACCTGTCGGGAGACGTGCGCTATCTTCCTCCTTTCCCGAAAAAGACCGGTCAAGCGGTCATAAGCACAACGGTATATCTCAACAAAGCCTGCAGAGGAGACCGCCACGCTGCACGGGGCAGGTGGAAGAGCTTCTCTACAGCGAGACAGGCGCGTCTATCGCAAAGCCCTGGGCCGCGCCACAGGATTCGCGCACCACCAGGTGCGTCGGCAACAGAATACGGGGAGATTCATTCCCCGCCGGTAAGGCAGAAATCGGCAGATTGGCATCATCTGTGTCGAGCGTGTTATCGCCCTGAATCAGCGAGAGCAGCAGTTGAGCGGCGCTGCGCCCCATCTCTCTGAAGGGATGATGAACCGTCGTGAGAGCCGGGTGGACATGGATGGACGGTGCAATGTCATCGAAGCCCACAACGGCGACATCTTCCGGCACGCGCACTTCGTATTTGATGGCCGCATCCAGCACGCCGTAGGCAGTGAGGTCATTGCTGGCAAAGATCGCCGTTGGCGGCTCGGCCATGCTGAAGAACTGCTGCGCACACTCATAACCACCCTCGCAGCGATAATCCCCTTGCAGGACGAGCGAAGGATCAAGGCTCAGGTCGGCGGCCTGCAACGCTTTACAATAGCCCTCGTAGCGATCGTGGGTACACTGAATTTCGGGCAGGCCGCGAATAAAGCCGATACGGCGATGTCCCAGTTCCAGCAGGTGACGAATAGCCTTCTCTGTGGCCGCGACATTATCGATGCCTACCTGTGGCAGGTCTACCCTGGCAGCGATGTGGTTAATCAGCACGACAGGCAGGCCTTGCCGGTGGAGTTCGATCAGATGGCGCGGTGACTGTGTGTGTAGCAGGGCCAGGATGCCCGCCACCATATTCGCCGCCAGAATGCGGTCAATAACCTGGCTGAAATCCTTTTCGGGCGAGGCGCTGTAGAGGATGATTTCATACTGCGAGTCCTCAAAGACCGAGGCCGCGCCTTGCAGCACGTCGGAGACCAGTTCCCATGTCAAAGCGGGAACCAGAAAGCCGATCAGCCGCCCGCGCCCCCTCGCCAGCCCTGTTGCGGCGGCATTGGGGACGAAACCATGTTCCTGCATGACGGCGAGAACTCGTTCGCGCGTCTCCGCGTCCACTTTCGGGTGCGCATTGAGGACTCGTGAAACGGTTGATTTAGAGACGCCCGCCAGGCGCGCAATATCGCGTATCGTCAGTTTCGCTGCCATCGTGTCATCGTTTCTCTGCTGTGGGACCGTTCCCACACCCCTCTGGTATCAAGAGTAACCTGAAAAATGGGTCGGTGTCAAGGGTGAGATAGCGTTTAACAATGCGAAGGTATGGAAGTTGTGAGCAAACTGGAAAACTGTACCTGCTGCTCACAGCCTTGAGGAAATGTGCTATAATAACGGAAGTTCAATAGCAGATTGGGAGGCGGTTGCATTGAGTAATTCTTCTACACAGGGTGCTGGCGGCGGCCAGGAACATAATAATTCGTTTGCCAGTCGTCGCGACACACGCATCAACAACAACACGGGTTCTTTGCCGGTGGTCGGTGCGGCACGCGGCGTCTCCGGCCCGTTCGACTTCGAGGCCATGATCGCGTCTCTGCGCGAACTTTTTGAGCGCGACCGCCAGATCGCCAGCCAGCCCGATTCGACTCGCTGCGGCATTTGCTACCTGCACTTCCCCCTCAGCGAACTCAATTACCGCGAAAAAGAAGGCTTCTATATTTGCTCTAGCTGCGAGCGTCAGCTTGGCAAGCAGCAGATGCCCATGTTGAGAAGGCAACAGAAGAAATAAGAAGACAGAGCAGTCGCCCACGCTTCAGGCCACGCGCCGCCCAGGCTACGCGCCGACAGGCCACGCGACGCGCCGACCACGCTTGATCTCGGTATCGTCAATCTAGCAACCGATAGCACACGCGCCGACAGGCCACGCGACGCGCCGACCACGCTTGATCTCGGTATCGTCAATCTGGCAACCGATAGCACACGCGCCGACAGGCCACGCGACGCGCCGACCACGCGCCGCCCACGCGACGCCCAGGCCACCCGCAAGAGGTGGCCTGGGCGTCGCGTGGGCGGCGCGTCGCGTGGCTCGCTTGTCCGGCATAAAAATTATTCAGCGAGGACTGCCGGTTCCTCTTCGGTCTCTTCCTCCGTTACTTCGCGCAGGTCTTCAGGACGGTCGAGGCGATCAAGGAAGAGGATGCCGTCCAGATGGTCGATCTCGTGCTGGAGGACGCGCGCAAACCAGCCTTCCGCGTTGATCTTGATCGGCTTGCCGCGCACATCCTGCCCCCTGACGACAACGCGCTCGGCGCGGCGGATATTGTCGCCCGCGTAGCCAGGGATGCTCAGGCAGCCCTCTGTTCCCAGTACCTCACCTTCGGCTTTGATGATTTCAGGATTGGCCATTGCCACTCTGTGGTCTTCGTATTCCGCGACGAAGAGGCGAATCGATATGCCAATCTGCGGCGCAGCCAGCCCGACGCCGTGCGCGGCATGCATCGTCTCGAACATATCGTTCGCCAGTTTCTGGATTGAGGCATCGAAGCGATGAATTTTCTTCCCTTTTTGCCGCAGAATCGGATTCTCGGCGGTAATAATTTTATGAATTGCCATACAGTTCTTCCCTACCCTGTAGAGCGCATGTTGTGGCGTGCCCTACCAGACCAGTCAAAACGCAACCTCACTCATAAAGCCACATACAATTCGTTCGTGGCTTTTGCTGGTTATATGGTATCATACTGGCCCGTGATTTTCCACTATGTACTCCGTAGCTCCGTAGCAATGTCATAATACGTCCAGAAGGTTGCCCGATCTGATAGAATTAAGCACAAATACCGTTAAGGAGTATGGCACCAGGTGAACCTGTTAGCGCGAGTTGAGGCATATATCGAGGAGCATGCGCTGCTGCCGGAAAGCGGTGAGGTGGTGGTGGCCGTGTCCGGCGGGGCGAATTCGTTGTGCCTGCTGCACGCCTTGCACCGGCTATGCGGGCCGGGGAAACGCTTTGCGGGAGTGCGGCTGCGCGTGGCGCATCTCAATCACCGGCTGCGGCAGGAGGCAGGCGCGGAGGCTGAGTTTGTGGCGCGTGTGGCGAGCGAGTGGGGGCTGCCGGTGACCATCGGCGAGGCGGATGTTCCGGCGCTGGCCCGGCGTGAGGGCCGCTCGCTGGAGGAGGCGGCACGGGAGGCCCGCTACCGCTTCCTGCGCCAGGTCGCGCGCGGCCAGCCCATCGCCGTTGCCCATCACGCCGACGATCAGGTAGAGACGCTGTTGCTGCACCTGCTGCGCGGCGGCGGCCTGACCGGCATGGTGGGCATGCAGCCGCGCCAGCAGGACATTATTCGTCCCCTGCTGGCTGTCACCCATGCCGAGACCGTCGCCTACTGCCGTGAACACGGGTTGGCGGCGCTGGAAGACGCCAGTAATGCTGACCCGCGTTTCCTGCGCAACCGCGTGCGTCACGAACTGCTGCCCCTGCTCGAATCATTCAATCCCGGTATCCGTGCTACGCTGTTGCGCAATGCTGAGGTGGCGCATGTGGACGTGCAGTGGATCGAGCAACAGGTGAGCAATTACTGGCCGCAGGTCGTGCTGACGGAGCAGGAGCAAGGTATCACGCTGGATGTCGAGCAATTGCTGGCGCTGCCTTTGAGCCTGCAACGACACCTGCTGCGTCGCGTTACGGCCAGACTCTGCGGCGGGCAGTCGCCGCTCGAACTGCGCCACTACCGGCTGATCGAGCAGCTTTTGCAGCGCGAATCATTGCCAGGCCAGGCGCAGGCAAAGATGCTTGACCTGCCGTGTAGCCTGCGTCTCGTCTCCCTTTTTAGAACGGCCACCTTTGAGCGTCTTTCTCAGCGGAACCCTCAAAAAGAGCATACCGGCGCGCTCGCCGTCGCGCTTCCCGTTCCCGGCCGGGTCGCGGTGCCGGGAACGGCTTTCATGGCCGTCGCCGAGACGCTGCCGGATGAGTTGCTGACAACCGTGCGCGAGGCGCTGGCGCGCGAGAATTGGGCGACCGTGTGGCGTTTATTGCCGCCCACTCGTTATACGGTATACATTGATGCTGATAGGACTGGCTCGTCTCTCATGGTACGCACGAGGCGCGCGGGAGACCGCATCCGACCGCTGGGGATGGCGCATGAGAAAAAGATCAAAGATATGCTCATTGACAGGCATATCCCGCGTGCCGAACGCGACCGTATCCCCCTCTTTTTCTCATCGTCTCACTGCCTCTGGCTGGCCGGTATCGCCCTCGACGACCGGGTACGCCTGACTCGTGACACGCGGCATATTCTTCGTTTATCTATCGAACCCATGCTTTCAGACCAAATGCGAGAGGGAGACGGATCAGCTTTTTGATAGATGTGATAGAGTATATCTAACGAACGACGCGACAGGAGATTACACAGAAGTGGACATGCACGAAGACATTGCAGAAATTTTGCTGACCGAAGAGCAGATACGCCAGAAGGTCGCCGAGCTGGGGCAGCAGATTACGCGCGATTATCAGGGGAAAAATCTGCTCTTGCTGGGTACGCTCAAAGGGGCGGTGCCGTTCATCGCCGATTTAGCGCGCGCCATTGAGTTGCCGTTGGAGATTGATTACATGGCAATCTCCAGCTATGGCAATAGCACGAGTTCCAGCGGCGTGGTGCGTATTCTCAAAGACCTGGAAGGCCCCATCGATCGCAAACACGTCTTGATCGTCGAGGATATCGTCGATAGCGGCCTCACGCTACACTACCAGATGGAGGTGCTACAGCAGCGTCACCCGCTCAGCCTGCGTGTCTGTACCCTGTTAGACAAGGGGCGCGAGCGTGTCAAGCCGGTCACTCCCGATTATGTGGGCTTCTCCATCCCCGACCGCTTCGTCGTTGGTTATGGCCTCGACTACGCGCAGCGTTACCGCAACCTGCCCTACGTCGGCATCCTCAAACCCTCCGTCTACGAAGAAGCCGAACAGCCCGAAAAGCTCCATCGAAGTCCTGTAGAACGCGCGCAGGCGCAATAGGCCAGGTCGTCTCTTTCCCCCAGGCCAGCGGCAAGAGGTGGCCTGGGAGATTCGGGGAGTTTACCCCAGAGAAACCGGGTTGTAGACCTGGACGCCTCCGGCCAGCATGGTGACGCCGCCGGTGGCGAAGTTCTGTACATCCCTGGCGGCTGCCCGGCCTTCGGGCGACTGGAACGCGGCTTCCATTGCCTGCGGGCTATCGAAATAGAGCATAGCGATCAGGTAGTAAGGGGATGTTTCCTGTGGATTCAGCGAAGACGGTTTCGTTGTGATGAAGCCTTTGAGTCCCGGAATCTTTTGCGCCAGGGGGGCATGTGTCTGCGCGTAATAGCTGTCAAATGCCTGCGAATCCTGGGGCTGGCCGTATAAAACTGTCAACTGGAACATACTGTTTCCTCCTCAAGTAAAAAGAATAAACGACCCACGTGGGGTATACAGAAGTCACAGCAGGAAGTATAGCACAAAAAGCAATCAGAGACAGGATGAATCAAGTTCTTGCCGGAGAAGAAGGCTTGCGCTACAATGGCTGCAAAGAGAAAATTGCTTCGGGACATGAGGAGAATTGATGATAAATGCGGTAGGTGTCATTGGCAGCGGCGCCTGGGGAACCACGCTGGCCCTGTTGCTGGCCGAGAAGGGCATCAACACAACGCTCTGGGAACACCGGCCCGAACGTGCCGGGGAGATGCAGCAGCGACGCGAAAACATGATCTTCTTGCCCGGTTTCCGCTTTCCGCCCGCGCTGAATGTGACTGCTGATATCGAGCAGGCGGTACGAGCAAAAGACATGCTCTTGCTGGTGACACCCTCACAGCGCCTGCGTGAAAACCTGCGCCTGCTGGCTCCCCACCTGGAAAAGGAGACGCTGCTCATCAGCGCCAGCAAGGGCATTGAGATCGGCTCCCTGAAGCGTATGACCGAGATTATCGAAGAGGAATTGCCGGGGAGTCACAATCGCGTTGCCGCCCTCAGCGGCCCCAATATCTCCCGTGAAGTAGCCGAGAAAAAGCCAACCGCCGCCGTCATCGCCGCGTATAACCATGATGTGGCCGTGCGCGCCCGCGACGCGCTGACCTGTACCACCTTTCGTGTCTACACCGCCGATGATGTCATCGGCGTGGAGCTGGGCGGGGCGCTGAAAAACATCATCGCCATTGGCGCGGGCTTCAGCGATGGCATGGGCTACGGAGAGAACGCCAAAGCTGCTTTCATCACGCGCGGCCTCGCCGAAATTTCGCGCCTGGGCATCGCGGCGGGCGCGCACCCGCTCACCTTCTCCGGCCTCGCCGGTATGGGCGACCTCATCGCCACCTGCGCCAGCCCGCTCAGCCGCAACCAGCAGGTTGGCCGCCGCCTCGCCGCCGGTGAAAAGCTCTCCGACATTCTGGCCTCCATGCACAGCGTCGTTGAAGGCGTCTTCACCACGCGCGCGGCCCTTCAGCTTGCCGCGCGCTACCACGTTGAAATGCCCATCACCCACCAGCTCAGCCTCGTCCTCTTCGCGGGCCTCGACCCCCGTCAGGCCGTCCCCGAACTGATGATGCGCGAACCAAAGCATGAGATGGAAGGCATGAGTACGCCCGAATAACAGATGTGGTGTTCACACCAGCCCCTGCCTGATGGCATACGCCACCGCCGCCGCCCGGCCCGGCACGTCCAGCTTGACGAAGATGTTGCTCAGGTGGCGGTTGACGGTGCGCGGGCTGATGACGAGGGCTTCGGCTACCTCACGGTCGGTATGGCCCTCGGCGACGAGGCGCAGCACTTCGCGCTCTCGTTTCGTCAGGCTCAGATCAAGCTGGTAGCCGGGGGACGCAAGCTGCTCTATGGCGAACTGTAGCTCTGCTTTCCCCTGCGCTTGCGGTGATCTCGGCGTCTGGCCGCTTCTCTCCTGCTCGCGCTGCTCTAGCTGACGGATACCATTCTCAAGGGTCTCGACGAGAGCGATGGCGCGCTGCATATCATAGCTCTGGAAAATCGCGCGGGCGCGCTGGCAAAGCTGGTGGACGCGCTGAAGTTCCTGCTGACCGCCCGCGCGTTCGGGGCTGCTGTGCAGCAGTGCCGCGCGGGCCTGTTCGTAGAGGATCATCGCCTCCTCCGGCGCGTTATGGGCGCGCTGGCAGAGCGCCAGACCCTCCTCGAAAGCCTGATCCGCTATCTTCCACTGGCCGTCATGCGCCGCGACGATGCCCAGAATGCGGTCGACCGAAGTGCCGTAGTACATGAAGCCGCGCAGCGAACGGATGCGCTCGATGTAGGTGGCGGCGCGCTGGCGGTCTTCCTGGTGCAGGTAGCCTTCGGCCAGAAAGGGAAGGTAATAGCTGCCGCCGAAGCCCGGCGGCTCGACATGGGTGGCGGCGCGTTCAAGCTGTGAGCGTGCGGCAGTGCGGCGGCCCGTGACGGCGAGGAAGTGGCCGTAGAGGGCCAGTGAGCCAGGATACCATTCTGTGCTGGCGGCCGCGCTGATGCTGGCCTGGAATGTCTGCTCCGCCTCACGCCAGTTCCCGCGCCGGAAATGTAGTTCCGCTCGCGTCTGCAAGAGAACCGGCAGCAAGCGAGTATTGTTCAGCGCCTCCGCTTCCTCCTGCGCGGCCTCGAGCTGCCTCTCAGCCTCCGCCCAGTCGCCCTGCACCAGCGCGATGGTTCCCAGGTTCAGGTAGAGCCAGCCGAGCGTGAAGCGCACACCGTAGCGGCGCGCGCGCTCGATGCCCTGCTCCGTGTAGCGACGGGCAGTCTCCATCTCACCCAGCGCCTGGTAGATGATGCCGAAGCCCTGCTCGCACAGCGTGGCGCGAAACGGGTCGCCGATACTCAGATAGAGTTCGTAGGACTGCTTTTGCAGGCGCAGAGCCTCCTGAATATGCTCGCCCCAGCCGCGCAGCCAGCTTACCAGATAGAGCGCGAACGCCTGGCCGCCGCGATCTCCCGTCTCAACCGCCAGATGGTGCGATTGCCACAATGCCGCCTCGGCCTGCGCTGGCTGGTTGAGCAGGATGAGCAGCGTGGCCCGCGCCTGCAAGAACAGGATGCGCTCGGCGGCAGCGGCACGCTCCCGAATAAGCACACCTGCAAAAGTGCGGCCCACCAGCCAGGGAACGTGACTCGTCGCCTCTTCTCGCCCCTCTTCAAGTTCAGTATAAAGGTCAAGCGCGTTCTGAGCCGCCTGCAGGTGGGCCAGCGCCTGATCGTATCTTCCCTGCATGCGGTAGACATCGGCCAGCAGGCGGTTCGCCTGCGCCAGTTGCAGTGACGAAACGGGGGCCTCTGTTTGCAGCGCCTGCTGGAATGCTTCGGCGGCCTGCTCCAGGTCGCCCAGCTTGAACCAGCTTTCGCCAATGGCCGTATGGAGTTGCACCGGTGATGGGATGTTCTGCTCCTCTGACAGGGAGACACCGGCAGCCAGCAGAGACAGCACGCGGCGAAAGTGGCCGATGGCTTCACGATGGGCCTGCTTGCGCGCCGCCTCTTCGCCCGCCAGCAGGCTCCAGCGCAGGGCCGCAGTTTGCTCGCCGCCCAGCACAAAGTGGCGCGCCAGTTCAGCCGCGTGCGCCGCCTTCCCCGACATCTCTTCTGGCGACCCGTCATCACCGCTGGATTCCAGCGCGTACCCGATGGCGGCATGCAGCGCGCGCCTGCGCAGTGGCGGCACTGCCGCGCTCAACACCTCCTGCACAACACCCTGGCAAAACTGATAGCGCGGCGAAGCAGCATGCGCCGGGGGAAGATCACCCCTGTCCTCGTCTCCGGCTTCGTCCCGCGCAGAAAGTACAGGGGCAATCAGCGAGGCTCGTACTGCCTCGTCGATAAGAGACATCACCCTCTCTTCGTTGTCGCCATAGACCTGGATAAGCGCGTTGAGAGGGAAAGTGCGGCCAAAGAGGGAGGCTGTGCGCAGGAGATTGCGGCAGGCATCGCTCAGATTGTGCAGGCGCTGCTCAACTGTCAGCGTGATGCTCTCCGGCAGTTCTTGCTCTCCTCCTCCAGCGCGTTTGAGAGACCAGATGCCATTGCGCAGCGCCAGTTGCCGTTTCAGCGTCAGCGTGCGCACCAGTTCTTCGAGAAAGAACGGGTTGCCTCCGGCGCGCGCCAGCAGCACTTTGACCACGCCCTCAGGAAGCTGGCCGGGCAGTAATGCGTGCAGGTGCTGTGTCGCGGCCTCTGTGGAGAGCGGGCCGAGCGGCAGGATGAGCAACAGACGCTGGCGCACCAGTTCGCTCAAAGCTCTGGTGACCGCC
>Ga0209810_1001901_pt1 | contig 27931 bp, 28 predicted proteins | sample Coa_R1_7_FD_187159 | JGI IMG/M metagenome (GOLD analysis project Ga0209810, IMG submission 187159) | Surface soil microbial communities from Centralia Pennsylvania, which are recovering from an underground coalmine fire - Coalmine... | ecosystem: Environmental > Terrestrial > Soil > Unclassified... | reverse complement strand
ACAAGCAAGTAGTACGAGTATTTCTGTAAATTAGTCCTATCAGGTATGCTTGAATTGCAGGGGTTAGTAAGAGCTGAATGTTTTCCATAACACTAACATTCTAGCCTACTTACTGCTCCTGCGTAATCTCAGTGAGTTTTTAGATTCAATTGTGCGCCGATCTTCACGCACTCATCGCACTCCCGGCGTTTCGCGTGTATGACACCCGTAATAGCGTCGAGATGAGGGCAGCTTCCCTCAGACATTGTTATCTTCTTCTTACTCGTGTAGCACCTGATGCACGAAGGCAACGGCAATCGAGCCCTCCCCAACTGCCGACGCCACACGCTTGATATTACCTCCTCGGACGTCGCCGGCCGCGAACACGCCGGGCAGACTCGTTTCGAGGAGATATGGAGCCCTGGCAAGCGTCCAATGCGCGGTGGCCAAATCCTCCTGCGACAGACCCAGTCCGGTTTTGATGAACCCTTTCGCGTCGAGCGTAACACACCCATCGAGCCAGCGTGTGTTGGGCACGGCACCTGTCATGACGAAGACGTGGCGGATGTCATGAACCCCAAAGTTCCCCGTCTTATTGTTCCGCCAGCGCACGCGCTCAAGATGGTCCCCCCCTTCGAGCGCCGTGATTTCTGTGTGCGGTCGTAAGACGATCGCAGGAGTCTCTTCAATGCGCCGAATCAGATAGCGCGACATGCTCTCCGTCAGCCCATCCGATCGGACGAGTATGTGCACACGTCTTGCGGTTTGCGCGAGAAATACGGCGGCTTGACCGGCTGAGTTACCTCCGCCCACCACGATCACCTCTTCACCACCGCACAACTGTGCCTCGACAAATGTCGCCCCGTAGTACACGCCCGCGCCTTCAAACTGCGACAGGTTCTCGAGGGATAGCCTCCGGTATTCGGCACCCGTCGCGATGATGACCGTGCGCGCTGGCACACGCAGGCCGTTGTCGATCTCGATGGCGTACGGCTTCCGGTCGCACGCGAGCCTTTTGGCGCCTTTCGCAATGATCAGTTGAGCCCCGAATTTCTGCGCCTGAGTATACGCCCGTGCTGCAAGTTCTTGACCTGAAATGCCCATCGGAAAGCCCAGGTAGTTCTCGATCTTCGAGCTCGAACCAGCCTGTCCTCCCGGCGCGTTCGTTTCCAGCACCAGGACATCCAGTCCTTCCGAGGCAGCGTACACGGCAGCCGCGAGCCCTGCGGGTCCGGCCCCGACGATGACCACGTCGCGCAGCCGTGTCTGGTCAATCGCCTCATTGAAGCCGAGACACTCGGCGATCTGCCCATTGGTGGGGTTCCGAAGCACCACCTCGCCGCGACAGATCAGAACGGGTACCTCTGCGGCGGTAACGTGGAAACGATCCAGCAGGTCTTGGACGCTGGTATCATGGTCGAGATCAATGTACGAGTACGGATGGCCGTTGCGCGTCAGAAAATCTTTGATGCGAAGTGTGCCGGGAGAATGACTCGACCCGAGAACCACGACATCTCCGAACCCATGCGCAATCAACTCCACCCGGCGGAGGATGAAGGCTCGCATGAGAATCTCGCTCAGTTCGCCGTCGGTCTGCACGAGCGCTAGCAGGTGTTCGCGATTGAGCTCGATCACTTCGCCCGCCTCGGTCGCGCGCGCTCGGAGCAACCCGCGACGACCCGACAGCATGTTGATTTCACCGGTGAACTGCCCCGGCCGAAACAGGGCCACGAGATTCTCAGTGGTCCCCGACGGCTGGACGATCTCCACCTGACCTGTGTTGACGATGAAGAACCGTACGTTCTTCTCCCCTGGCTCGACGAGCACCTCACCGGGCTGCACCGGCCGCACGTGCCCGTGCGCAGCGATACGGGCGATCTGTGCCGGCGTCAGCGTTGGAAACACCTGGTCGAGACGCGAGGCAAGGGTCAATGGGACTGGCGGATATGTATCAGTCATAGTAAATCCTCATTTTATACACGAACTTTTTACCTTACTATTTTCTCACAATGAGGACTCTAATGTCAATCAAAAGTCTCGATTTGTTTTTATTAACGCTATCTCTGCGGCTCGACAATAACCTTGATAGAATCCCCCGCGTCGGCAACCATCTGGAAGCCCCGTCCAGTCTCAGCTAAGGGAAGCCGGTGCGTAACCATATCCTTTACATTCACGCGTCGAGACCGGATAAGCTCTATGGCTATGGCGATGTCTGCAGGGCTTGCAGCATAAGAGCTGGTCATAGTAACCCCAGCCCACCAGAGTTCATCAAACGGAATGGAAACCCTGGTTCCCGGATTTACAGGAGCAAAGAAGAGGATGGTGCCTCCGCGATCCACAGAACTGAATGCCTGTTCAATAGCCGATAGTGCGCCGGTGCAGACAATGACAATGTCGGCAAGTCTTCCGTCATTAATCTCACGCAGGCGCTTCGGCACATCCTCTTTAGCATGAACGACGGCATCGGCTCCAAAACGGAGCGCAGCCTCAAGCCTGTATTCGTTTATATCCGTCGTGACAATGCGGCCCGCGCCCTGAGAAATGGCAACTTGAAGGTGAAGCAGTCCCGTCATGCCGCTTCCAATAATGAGGACACTGCTCCCTGTTTGGAACCTTGCCAGCCTCTGCCCGCGTAGAGCGCAACCAAGAGGCTCTATAAATGATCCTTCCTCAAAAGAAACCCCATCGGGAAGAAGAAACACCCCGCGATCAACATTTATGGCAGGCACGCGAATGTATTCGGCAAACCCGCCGGGGTCAAAATGAGTGGTTCGCAGCGTATCACACGCGGAGTGATTGCCCCTCAGGCAATAGTAGCACGTATTGCAGGGGACGTGATGCGTGGCAAAAACCCGGTCCCCAACTTTGAATTTTCTGACGCCCTCCCCTGCCTCTACCACCTCGCCTGCAATCTCGTGTCCTAGCACAAGAGGGGCTTTGCGTATGCGATACCATTCCATCACATCGCTTCCGCAAATCCCACTCGCCCAGACACGTATTAGAATTTCACCAGGAGCAAGCCGGGGGATTGGCATCTCCTCAAGGCGCACATCCCGGTTGTTGTAATACATGGCTACGCGCATGTTTTGGTTAAGATAAACGTTGGTTAGCTATTATAGGTAAACACAAATTTAAATACAGAGTTCACGGAGAAAGGACCTTTTTGAATTAAGATAAATCCTTTCTCTGCGTTCTCTGTGGTTACTTAGAATTAAAATCAACTAACTACCCGCTAGCCACCCTCTTAGCCTCCCCATCCTTAAGGCTTCTAAAGAGGTCGTGCGCTTCTTTCGGCGTGTAATTCTCATGAACCACGGCGCGAATGGCCCTAATCATAGCTACGGCATGGTCCGACTGCCAGATGTTTCTGCCCATGTCAACTCCCACAGCACCCTGTTGAATGGCATTATAAGCCATCTCTAGGGCGTCAAACTCAGTTGCAAGCTTTGGCCCTCCTGCTATAACTATTGGCACTGGACAACTCTCGGTTACCTTCTCGAAATCCTCGCAGTAATAGGTCTTAACTATATGTGCTCCTAATTCAGCGGCGATTCGGCAGCAGAGAGACAGGAAGCGGGCATCCCTTTTTTCAAGCTCCCTGCCCACAGCAGTGATGGCCAAGACGGGAATGCCGTACTCCTCCCCCTGATTGACAAGCTCCGCAAGGCTAAGCAGTGTCTGACGCTCGTATTCGGTTCCAACAAAGATTGACAAACCGACACCAGCAACATTTAAGCGGATGGCATCCTTGATAGAAGTGGAGATTCCCTCGTTGGCAAGGGAAGGACCGATAATACTTACGCCGCCGGATACCCGCAAAACCACATTTGTCCCGGAATGAGGGTCAACGGATGTCCGCAGAACCCCTCGCGTAAGCATCAGGGAATCGGCATAAGGAATCAAAGGCTCTATTGTTTTGCGCGGGACTTCCAGTCCGGTCGTAGGCCCTAGAAAATACCCATGATCCACCGCGAGCATGACGGCACGGCCTGTGTCGGGTCTAATGATTCTTGACATACGGTTTTTCATTCCCCAGTCCATGTGAATTGCACCTCGCTCTTGTCTTTACTTTTAGCCTTTAGAGAATTTAAAATAAGCTACGGGAAAAGTCAACATCCCTCAGTGCTTATTCGAGCCAAACACTCGATAGTTTATCAACCCACTACTGAAGGACAAGCAAGATTCGTCCCACACAGATATTAATCTGGATTTTATCCTCTAAACTATCATTTCTCTCTTCATTCTCATAAGAAGCCAGAGGAAAAATACACCTCCGCAAGAAGCCGTAATTATTCCAACCGGAATTTCAATGGGGGAAAGGATCGTTCTGGATAGGGTATCCGCAGCCGTAAGAAACGACGCCCCGAGAAGAAAGGAGCAGGGAAGCAGGATTCGGTTATCCACTCCTATAATCATCCTGAGCACATGGGGAATCATAAGTCCCACAAACCCGATTGGACCCGTTGCCGAAACAACTGCGCTTGCGGCAAGAGACGTGGCAAAATAGATGGTCTTCTCCATTCCGTTCACATTCACTCCGAGCGAAGAAGCCACGTCGTCTCCCAGAGCAAACAGGTTCATGTCCTTTGTTATGGAAAAGAGAATCAGGCATCCGGGAATAACAAAAATGAGTGTTTTCCAAATCGTATTAAACCCAACAACATCAAGGCTTCCCATAATCCATCTTACAGTCTGAAGCGATTGGGTAAAGTCAGAGAAAAATTGTATAAAGAGCACCAATGCCGCATAGAGAAAATTCGCAACAACCCCTGCAAGGAGTAGCCTTCCCGTGGATACAACTCCGCGCACCTTAGAGACCGAATAAACAAAGAATATTGTGAATATCGAAAACACAAAGGCGAAAATCTCAATAGATGAGAATCCAAGAAGCGTCTCTGCAAGCCCCAGCCTTATAGCAATGAGCGCGCCGAGCGATGCCCCACCTGAGACGCCAAGCGTAAAAGGGCAGGCAAGAGGGTTTCTAAAAAGTGCCTGAAGCGAGGCGCCCGAGATTGCAAGTACCCCTCCCGCAATCGCCGCCATAAGCATTCTCGGTATCCTAATCTGAAAATATATTGTCCTTGATAGCTCATCCCCGGAAAAAATCGCACTGATCGGATTTGCCTTATAGGTTCCTGAGAATACACTTATCCCTGCGATAACAATCCAAAGCAGAAAAAGTAGGGTAAATGAGATTACAAGTTTCTTCTTAGCGCTCATCGTGTTATAAAAGATCACTCCATAGGTAGAATGAATACCTTCCCATCCTCTCTTCTTACGCTTACCTCTATCCCATAGATAGCGGTAATAATCTCCTCTTTGAGTATCTCCTCAGTAACTCCTTCGGCAAATATCATTCCATCTTTTAGCATTACGATTTCATCAAAGTAAAACAGGGCAGAAAATATGTCGTGTGTTGCCGCAATAACCGATATGTTTCTCTCTTCTTTAAGTCTGTTTAGAAGCTTCATAACCTCAGTTTTGTGTTTTATATCGAGAAACGTTGCAGGCTCGTCGAGAACCATAATCTCAGGCTCCTGAGCAAGCGCGCGTGCAAGAGATGCAAGCTGCCTCTCCCCGCCTGAGATCTCCGTGACAAGTCGGTCTTGAAGATGGATAATCCCTACAGTTTCCATAGCGTTAAAGGTAGCTTCCCAATCGTGTTCCCTCTCAAATTCGAATCTTCCAATATAAGGTGCTCTTCCCATAAGCACAATCTCAGCAACGGTGAAGGGAAAACCAAAGGTTGAATTTTGAGGAACGTAGGCTATTTTTTTTGCCAATTCCCTCTTATCTAATTTTTTGATTTCTCCAGATTTATAGAACAGCCTCCCGCTTTTTGGATTTAGAATCCCGCAGAGGATTTTGAGAAGAGTGGACTTTCCAGCACCATTTGCGCCAAGAAGCCCTATCATCCTTCCTCTGCCGATAGAGATATTAACTCCTTTTAAGACCTCTACTCCATTATAGGAAAACCTAATATTTTCGCCTCTAATTACCGTTTCCATGTAATTTACTTAGCCACGAATGAAAATAATTGGGATACAAGATGCACAATGCATGATTTATCTTGTACCCTGCATCTTGTATCCTGCATCTTTTTTAAAAACCTCAGGGTGTAAAATCTCAGCAAGGGTTCTGGCAGCTTGGGCAACTCTCTGACTCGGATGGAGTAGAGTTGTGTCCGTCAGTATGTAAACCTCTTTATTTTTCACAGCGGAGACATCTTTAAGTTCATCCCAAACCTTCAGGGCTTCGTTTTTATCCATCCTTTCGTGGTTTACCTCAACTATGACCTCAGGGTTGAGAGAAAGAATTGCTTCTTTTGAAACCTTCACAGAGAACACATCATTTTTTACAACATTTTCTCCTCCAGCAATGTTTATAATTTCATTTATATAACTCTTTCTGGATATGACATATATGTCCTCAAGCGTTCCCGGATTCCTTCCTACGACAAGAAGGACTCGCTTAGGACGGGCACTCACAACCTTTGTTCTGATTTCATCAAGGCTGGATTTAAAGTTTTCTGTGACCTCCCTGGCCTCACTACCTTTTCCCAAGGCTTTTCCAATCTCTAGTATTGAGTCCGATATGTCTTTAATTGTCGTGCTATCTACAGAGAGCGTCTTTAGCCCCAGTTTTCTGATATTGTCGCCAAAGATTTTGTCCTGGTCTTTAATCATTATTACCAAATCTGGTCTAAGCGCGACGATTGCCTCAAGATTTGGGTTAATCCATCCACCGACTGTAGGGAGATTTTTAACTTCCGGCGGGAAATCGGAATATATAGTGACCCCGACAACACTCTTCCAGGCTCCAAGCCCGTATATGATCTCATTTATACTTGGTGAAAGGGAGACGATTCTCCTGGGGAAACCCTCCGCCGGATAAGGGGCTTTCGTTAACAAGACAAAAGCGAACAGGAAAACTGGCAATACTTTTTTCATTAAGCTCCTTATTTGACTCTACAGTATTAGATAACCCTTTTCATTCATCCGGCAATAAATCACAGAAGTAAAAGGAATCCCTTAAGACCACCTCGCCCAAAGAGAACTTTACTTCTCTTTCAAAGATTGGCCCATCGAATACAAAAGAATGGAATTCTCCATTTTCGCCGCATGGATCAACATGTACTGGAAGTTGACTGATAAAATCGTCATCAATTACCCTTCCGGCGAATGACGGATCGAGAGTCTTCGGATCAACACAGGTGACAACCGCTTTAAAACCCAAATCTATAAACCTCCGTATAAGCTCAGACGTATTTTTTCTCCATATTGGGAAAATCCCCCTCATTCCTATCCTGTATAGATTCTCTTCTCGATATCTCCTTAAATCCTCCAAGAAAATATCTCCAAAGGCTACGGAATTGGCACCCTCATTTTGGTGTTTCGTGAGAACCTCTTTCATCCTTAATTCGTACTCCTCTTGCGTTGATTTTTTCGGGATGTACACCTTGACAAGATGCAACCCCAAAGATTCTGCTTGCCTTTCGAGCAATGTCCTGCGGACGCCGTGCATACTGATTCTATCATAGTCCTCCGTTACCGTAGTCAAAAGGACAATTTCGTAACCATTCGATTTCTGAATCTCATGGAGAGCCATGCAACTATCCTTTCCACCGCTCCATGACAGGAGTATTCTTTCTTTCAAAGCTATATTCCTTAAAACAAAATTATTCCCACCTAGCACCAACTCAAAGAACCGCCCGAGAAATCCAATTAGGGCTTGTTAATCACCCCAAAAAGGCCTGAATGTGCATATAGTTTCTGAGATTGAGCACCGAGTCGTTGGGGATTTCATACGTGCAGGTCTCAGGATGAAATATCCTCGCTAGTATCTCTAGGCCATCTACAACCCTTGGTCCCGATCTGCTAAAATACGAATTTGCGTCTACCAGATAAACGTGCCCCTTTTTTACAGCGGGGATCCGATACCAGTATTCGTTTGAAGTTAGAGTGTCTACTTCCTTAAGGGTTCTTTCGATGTTGAATCCACAGGGCATAAGAACTACGACCTGAGGAGCAAAGTCCGAAATCTCATCCCATGAGACTCGAAAGGACGGCTCGCCGGTTTTCCCAAGCCCGCACTCGCCGCCGGCAATCTCTACCATCTCAGGAATCCAGTGCCCTGCCGTATACGGCGGGTTGAGCCACTCCATACAGAAAACCCTCGGACGGTCCCTCTCCTCATGGAGGAGCAGTCGAACCGCCTCGATCCTCGATCTAAGATTATCCACTAACTCCCCTGCTCGCTCCTTTCTATTCGTCGCTTCGCCGACAACCATAATCGTCTCGAGAATCCCATCCAGCATCTTGGGTTCTAGGGAAATTATTTGAACCTTGTGCCCCAAAACCCTTACCGCCTCTACAACCTCATTTCCTGACACAGCGCAAACATCGCATAACTCCTGGGTTAAAATCAAATCCGGATTAGCTTTAATCAAGGTTTCTCTATCTACGACATACGTGCTTTTTCCGGCTTTATAGTTTTCGCTCACCAGACTATCTATTTTCTCACTCGTCAACTCTTCGGGCTTTATGAGACTCCCAATAACCCTGGGCTTGCTCTTTGCCTCAGGCGGATAATCGCATTCGTGTGTTACTCCAACCAGATTGTCCTCTAAACCCAATGCATAAACAATCTCCGTCGCGCTTGGAAGAAATGAACAAATACGCATGACAACCTCCATAACCTCTATTTCGCTAATTATATCTTTAACTACTTTAGGGTTAGATTCAAGCGCGTAGGGGTTTGATTAATCAAACCCCTACCCCTCGTTACTCAGGCGGAAGCACAAGCGCAGTATTAATTGAGCCTAGTTTATTGCTGATTCCGGTGATGAAAAATATATCCGCCCCCTGAAAATCGGTGCCGGGCTTGCCAGGTCTTATCGCTATGTCTTGTATCCCCTCAAAGAATTGAGAATTTGGATTGTCGGCCCTCTGGCCCGCAGGAAAAGGGGCTATAAACGGGAATGGATTAATTGTATCGGTTGCCGCATCAAACACCACGATTCGGTCGGTGTTAAAGACCGCTATGAAGCCAAGCCCGTCGTCGCGAATTTCAACATCAAACGTAGCGTCCTGCACCTGCGCCGATGTTACGATAATTGGGTTATCCGCACCTCTAACAAGGGTGTTGTTTTCGAGATCTACTTTAAACATGACCCCCGCCGTTCCGCTTCCCATATAGCCAAACTTCCCATCCGGTGTCGGCTCAAGCTTATTCGGAAACCCAACAAGCGGCAGAGCCGGGTTTAGCGGTATGGGGATATTAGCCACTATTTTGTCTGTTGCAGAGTCAATTACGCCTACCGCCCCATTCGAAGTAGGAGTAACAAGACCTGAATTAGTGTCGAAGGAGCTATTTCCAGAGCTTACCGCGTATATCCTGTTTCCCATTGCTGTGATCCCCTCGGCGTTTTCTGCAGAGAGTTGCATTGTTTTAACTACCTGATTTGTTTTTGTATCAATCACAGTTACAAAGCCATTTCCTGCGGGTTGAAAGAACTGATCAAGGTTACTGTTCGTTACATACACCTTGCCGTTTGATATTGCTACGCCGGAAGGGTCTTCAAAAGAACTGTCGTCTACGGTCGTCACGTGGTTTTGGCAAACACCTGCATCAGATGGAACGTGGTCGGAGCGAACTATAAGGAGTTCGCACTGTTCCGTTTGAACATTCACCAAGGCAACACTCTGTCCTGTAAGGTTAGATACATAAGCGTGCGTGTCATCTAAAAAGGCAATTGCATTCGGATCGGAGCCGGGCGGTAGAACTATAGCCCCTACCTGTTTCGGCGGGTCTTGGTTTAAGTCGAAGACCTGTATGTTATCCGAGCCGCCATTAACCACATACGCCATGTTTCCACGAATTTCAATTTGTGTGGGAAAACTCCCAAGCTGTGCTAAATTCCTCTCTACAGCCTGAGAAATCACCGTGACCCCAATGGTTGTGTCGGTGATGGTATTACCATTTTCAGACACCACAACCTCAAACATATCGCCTGTGCTTCCAGTAAAGGTAGGATCGAAGCTCCCGTCGGCGGCGGCTGTGGTAGTCTGTGTCGCCTGAGTGTTAAGGTCCGTAACCTGAACTGTGCTTCCCGCCGGGGCGGCTCCCTTTGTTCCACCGACCTTAATCGTAACGTTTGAACCGCTTTTTTCTGCAACCGCTATAATTCTGCCGCTCGGTGTAAAACTCGTTCCTCCCCCGCCGCTTCCTCCTCCACCACATCCCCAAAGGACAAATCCTAGAAAACCGAAGATGAATAGAGCTTGAAATATCCTCATCGCCATTCCTCCTTCTGGTTTTTTCAACCACAAATTCAAAATCACACAAGATGCATTGATCTCTTTATCCCGTATCTTGCATCCCGATTTATTTTCATTTGTGCCAACTCGTAATCAAATTTCAGAACCTCAAACCCGCTTTTAGAAATACCGTTCTCCCAGGAAGAGGAAAATCAAGAGCATTACGTACATCAAGGTTGTTAAAAAGATTTTTTATCTCGAGTGTAAGAAATACTTTCCTCCACTCTGCCGTTCCCCCAACGTTATCTACAGTGCTCGCATCGGTAGCAGCCGAGTTTGGAAAAGGAGTAAGCGGGATTTCACCTAAAAAGTGGGTTTCCCAGAAGAGCGTAAGGAATCGGAGTTTTAAAACCCCCCTCAGGTCGAACTTGTTTCTAGGCCTTCCTGGAAGCTGTGCTCCCGTGTCTTCGAGATTGCCGTCAAGAAACGTATATCCAGCAAACAACTCTATAAAGCTAAGTGGCCTAAGGACTAAGCTCGTCTCAATCCCCTGCTCCGTTACATTTCCAACATTTAACGGCTCTATTCTATTTGCGCTCACAAACACGAAAAGAATCAAGTCGTCAATCCTACTTCTGAAGTAGTCAATTTCAAACCCGATACGTGGATGTGAAAACACCAGACCAAAATCAAAGTCAAAAGAACTTTCAGGTTTAAGACGAGGATTTCCACTTATAAAACCCTCATTGGGAAAGAAAAGCTCAAGAAAGCTCGGTGCCCTGAAGGACCTTCCGACATTTCCCTTTACTGAGAGGAATCTTAGGGGAGAAACAATAATCCCAAGCTTCGGAGAGAATTCACTTTCGGTTGTACTCGTAGCTTCTGAGCCGCCTATAACCCCAGGAGAGGGGCTTTCCCGCCCTCCCGCTGATGTCCTTATGAGGTCATATCTGACAATAGGCTCTATAAGCAGGAGATCGTCAAACAAGTGAATTTCATCCGAGAGGAACGCACTGAAGGTAAATCTCTTTGGCTCTCCAAAATCCCTATCGGTTAGAATCTCTTCTTGTAAATCGGTAGCAAGGGTTACAATTTGGTTAAATGGTGCAAACCATGTGAGCTTTGGGCCTACTCCAAAGGCAAAGTCTCTCTCTAAAGTGTCTATAGGAACTCCGAGAGTTGGCTCCGGGTTGGTGAATTCCAGTTTGTTAAATCTGTTAAAAAAGATGGTCTCAAACTTGAGGTCGTCCCTTAGAAAATTGTCCTTCGATAATTTTATGCTCGTCAGGTTTATTATGTCCTGCTGGTTAGAGTGAGCTTCCTGAAACTCCCCAAGGCCGGGAACACCCTTGTCATCAAAGAAGAATTCATTCAGGAGATCAATTTTCCAACCATTTAAATCATAGTCAACCTTTCCGAGAAGGCTTTCTGAGAGAAATTCATTGTTTATTCTCGTGAGTATCAAATCGTTTACGGATTTGAATTTAAAATCCCCCTCGCTCTGGGCATGCGTGAATGAAAAGAAGTAGCTCAGGTTCCCAAACGTTTGAGCTCTCGAAATATTCGCATTAAAGGTGTTGAACGAACCGTATGTTAAGGACGAACTTGTAAACGGCTTATCGGTTCCCTTCGTTATTATGTTTACTACTCCACCTATTGCATCCGTGCCGACAAGGGCGGATGATCCACCCCTCGTTATTTCAAATCTATCTACATAGTCTAGGGGAATTGTAGAGAGGTCTACACCCCCAAGAGCAGTGTTGAGCCTTACACCGTCAAGTAGAACTACGGCCTGGTCACTTGAAGACCCCCGTATTGAGAGGGTTTGGAGCTGACCGAATCCTCCGAAATCTCTTATCGAGACACCCGGTGAAAAGGAGAGAATCTCAGACGTTGTGTTATACTCCCCGCCAAAGTCACTAAGGTCAATCACAGTTGAAAAGGCAGATGGGTACTCAAGCGGTGGTTTTACTGGTGACTCCTCAACGACAACCGGCTCAAGCGTCTTTTCCTCTTCTGCAAATGTCGGCGTAGAGAATAAGGAGTATTTCGAGCGCGGTGCGGGAGAAATGGTAATAAAAAAGAAAAGGACGAAAAAAATTCTTCTCATTAAAAGCCCCAGCCTTCAGGGAAGAAAATTGGGGCCTCTTTTTACTCAGCAGGAGAACCCTTTACTCTCTTCCCTCGAAGAAAAGCAAAGTTTTAGTTCTCAGGCAGGTCTTCTGGCTCATAGCCTCACACCCCTTTGCGCCTTCCCAGAATCCTTTCAAGGATTCCAGTGGCATGGTGCAAAGGGTTCAGGACTACTTACAGCAGCGGGGCTGCACCGGACTCTCACCGGATTTCCCTTTTAATCTCTATCAACCTAAGAACCCTTTATTGTAAAAGAACCGTAATTCTGGAAGGTTAATATAACTCTAACACAAACAGGATGTCAAGGCGAGCTTATTCATAAAATGGGCATAGACTTTAATTAAAAAATGCAGACATTCGTATGAAGCAGTAGTCAACAAGCTTTTGATATTCAAAGAGAACCTGCTTCATGTCTCTCCTTACCTTCCACCAATTTCTAGGATCAAAGGTATCGTATTTAGAGGGTCTGGTAATTAATTTTATCCGTCCATTGGTGATAAAATTAAACAGCTTTGTGGCCCTCGTGGTATGGTATTTAGAAGTGACGAGAATTACAGATTTGAGATTTCTCTTCTTTAAAAAACCATATAGAACCTGCTCTTCACTATAAGTGCTGTCGCTCCTCTCATCCACAATAGCTATAGACGCAGCGGGAACTCCCAACTTCAGAGCAATCATTCGATTTATGTCGTACCCTTCGGGTATCTTTATGCCCAATCTCAACAACTCATCATAAGCCGGCGGTTTTTCCTCCTTGGTCAGGATTATGAGGGGGGCGTATCCCTCCTTATAAATATCAATCCCTTCGAGAATCCTATCAGGAACGGAGCCAGCGAGAACAGCAATGGCATCCGCCTTCTCTAAGGGATATGCCGTTATGAGATATTCACCAAGAGATATTAGGATAGAATCACGGTAATAATATACAGAACCAGCGATTACAAGTATAAACAGAGAAGTGATAAGAAGCCTACGCCGTAGTTTCTTAGTCAATGCCCGGTATGGCTTCCTTTGCGGTGCTATGAAAGCGTTCTGAAATCAATGTGAGCCGCCCTCAAACTTCATCTATCTACCCTTTCGCTAAAAGGTGCTCTGGGCCTCTTTCTGTAACCTTTCAGCCCTTTTTATAGCCTGGTCCCTAAACTCAGGGGGAACGGATTTGATAAGGTTCGTAAGATGCGTGGTCCCCTTTTTATCCATCCACATGTATATCGGTGTCCTCGTGCGAGGGGATAAAGGGACAAAACTAGGCTCAGATTCCCTCTCCACTTGCGTTTGGACCATCCTCTCGCTTACCTCAGGTCCTCTAACCGCAGACTTATTCCCCCTCGGCTCATTTAGCTCTACATTGCTCCTCTGCTCGATACTTTTACCCAAAGTGGTTGGATCCATGGTCGAGTCCTGAAATGGATTTAAATTCTCTAAAGGTAGCACAATGCCATTATTTAGAACAACTGGACCCGCAATATGACCCGGAAGTGGCTGGATTTCCTCCATATTTTGAGCCTGAGCACCTCTAATAACAAAAAAAGCTAATAAAATGCATAGGGGATACACAATGGAGCTTAATTTTCTCATAGTGTCCACCTCCCTTATAAACTCTATCTCTCGAAACCGCCGGTACAATGGAATGAAATATTTAGACTACCCAACTAATATTATATCATAACCTTTTAGCAAATAGGAGTGGCATCTTATGGGATTAATTGATGATTGAACGGGGGCCAGAGATGTATTATATGGAATCGAATTGTTTTCATTCAGCGATATTTTTTCACGCCCACCTGCTTACACATATCGAGCACGGGACAGGTCGAGCATCGAGGAAGAGCACCTGTGCAGATATGTTTGCCGAATGGTACAAGCAGGCGATTGATTTCCACCCAGTATTTGCGGGGAAGCTTCTCTTCGAGGGCAATCATGGTACTCTCCGGTGTCTTCGCCTGCACATATCCCCACCGGTTTGTGACACGATGGACGTGAATGTCCACGCTTATGCGCGCCTCGTTGCACGCAATGCCGAGCACAAGGTTGGCGCATTTGTGGCCGACGCCGCGAAAGGAGAGCAGGACATCCGACTCGCAAGGTAAAATGCCGCCGTACTCCGTAACAACTCGATGTGCAATCTCGTGGATCTGCGTTGCTTTTGCCTCATGGAATGTGCAGGCGCGGATTGCGTTGTCTATCCCTTCGGGCGTCAGTCGGTTTATATCGGCTGGCGTACGGGCAATTTGAAAAAGTCGGCGCGCGCATGGCAGAGTGACCTCATCGCGCGTGCGTATAGAGATGATGCAGGCAGTTAGCTGCTCAAAGGGCGAATTGAAACCCTCATCCGCAAGCTCAAACATAGCAGCCTTCGGAAACGAACCGACGGCATCGCGGATGCGACTGAACACCAGATCAACATCAAACGGACGTCTCATTTGGACTCCACCGTTGCCTACCAACCGGCAATATCTTTCCAGGCGATAACCTTGGTCGGTGTAATGCGCACGAGTAGTTCACCCGGAACCCCGTTGCGCCTGCCATAGGCTTCGGCTAACTCAGCCCCCATGTACCTGCCCCCGATGCGAGTCGCCCAGTAGAGCAGAGTATCGAGGTCGTCACTCAAGGCTGCTGTGCCTTCAACCTGGACAAATGCAAAAGGAGGTGTCTGGTCATCAACGCATATACACACACGTGGGTCGTGCCTCATATTTTCCGCTTTGACGGACTTGCCTCCCGTTGTAAAGACAATCGCCTCGCCGTCAATGTCAAACCAGATCGGAACCACGTGCGGGCGCCCGTCCTTCCGCACTGTCGCGAGCTTTCCCGTTCGTGTGCCATGTAACAGAAAATTTCTGCATTCGTCAGCGGTCATCTCTTGCATCGGCATTACCCTCCTTAAAACCAGTAATTAAACACACTGCTAAATCGCTCTTTAAATCGCTCCCATGGGGAACGCTGCTTCCACTTTTCTAATATTATCTGCTGCGCACGCCCTATATCGAGTTGAAATAAATCCTCCATCTGCCGCCCGAAATCGCGCCCTAGTATAACCGCATTGGCCTCATTATCTCGCAAGAAGCTGAAGTAATCCAGGTTACTCGATCCCACCGTAGACCAAAGACCGTCAATGACCGCCGTCTTGGCATGGAGCAGGCGATCCTTACTCTCATACAGCTTAACACCCGATTCGAGCAGTTCCGTATAACGGGCACGCGAGGCATACACAAGCATTTTGTGATCGGAAAAGCCGGGCAACAGGATTCGCACGTCAACTCCTCGCCGCGCTGCCGCCTTCAGTGCATCAATAAATTCGTCGTTTGGAGCAAAATATGCCTGGGTAACCCAGACGCGCCGCCGCGCAAGCGAGATCGCAGTAATGTAGGCTTTATAAATGCTGTATTTATCCTTGCTGCCAATATTGGCAACAACGCGCACCAAGTCGTGACCGACATCATTTAGGCGTGGAAAGTCGTGCTCCGGGCGGTTATCTTCCTGTCCGCTTTGAGCCCAAGTGTGCAAAAATAACCTCTGAAATTCAGCGACCGCAGGCCCTTCGATGCGCACCTCGGTGTCCCGCCAGTGGCTATCAATATAATGTTTTCTCCGCCTACCGGAAAATGAGCTTTCAGCGTAAACGCCGCTAACGTTTATCCCACCCGTAAAAGCGACCTTGCCGTCAACGATCAAGAGTTTGCGGTGGTCGCGCTGAAGGTCACGCCAGAAAAAAGGGTCTCCTACCGGATTGAATTCGTATACCAGCACTCCGCCATCACGCAAATAATCAAAATACGCATCTGACGTCCTTCTACTGCCTATACTGTCATAAATGACTTTGACATCCACCCCAGCGGCCTTTCGCTCCAGGAGCATATCGGCAAACCGCTGACCGATCCCATCATCAGTCATAACGTATGTCTCCAGATGAATATGATCTTTTGCATTCCCAATGGCCTCGAACATCGCTTTGTAAGTCGCAGGACCGTCAACAAGGAGCGTAACGCGATTGCCGGCGATAAGCGGGCGTCCGGTAATGCCCTGTTCCGCCCGGACGAATTCTTTGAGATGCTCCTCATCATCTTCGGCGCCCGCCACCTGCTTGAGGATGTGTTCGCTTTTCTGTGGGCCAATACGGCCGTCTGCATCCTTCAGTTGCGGAGCCGCGGAATCGCGGAGACTCTCACTTAAAACCGCCTCCCGTGTCGGCAGAGAGACACAACTGCCTATCAATAGGACGTATCCAAGGCATAACAATGGTATTAGAGGGGTATATTTAAGTAGCATAAAAGGAGGCTGCCCGATTGTAAATAATTATACATGAGGAATACACGGTAATCCGCCAATTATAACTGGCACTGCGCGAGCCATCTCCACCGAAAAGTCATATCAAACCCACGTTATGTTATATTTTAAGACCCGATATAAAGGAGGCAGGTAACAATGTTACTAGATAGAAAAATTGACTTTAGCGAAAACAAGGAACGGGAGTGGAATGAACTCAGGTCAAAGATCGGCGATGGAATTGAATTGCCCCTGCCCGATTCCGAACGGTGGTTTCTTGCCACCTTAGATGGGAAAAATATCAAGATTGAGGGAGCCAAGAAGAATGTCCGCCCCCTCACAGTCCACAACCCAGCAATAATCAATTTTCAAGAATTTGTGCGTGTAGCGGAGCACTACAATGAATTTCTCACCCCCAGTGTCAGCACAATGAACGCAAAGTTAGAATTACAGAGAACCATGCCCAACTTACGCTATATATTTGTGCTCATATATAACTTGATTTAGCTGTAACGCGGGCGAGGTCGCCGCAGCCCGGATAAGGGCGGCACTGCCGAATGAGTACCACGCAAGAGCAGGTATATCTCTAGTTCCGAGAAATGCAATGCCTGCACGGATGCCGCCTGAGTTTTGGAATCGGAGGCAAGGCGATCCAATGGTGTCTTGCGTGGAATGGAATACGGCTCATCCCCGCAACCTATTCTGTTTCACTTAAGAGCTTGATGCTACCCAGATTATTCATCTGCTCAATGATCCATTCCCGTCTCTTGTATAGATATGCCGATGGCCTAGCAGGAGACATTATCCTTGGGTCCGGCAACACAGCCGCTATTAGTGCGGCCTCCCCTTTGTTCAGATTCATAGCGGGTTTTTTAAAATACACCCGTGCAGCAGCCTCCGCGCCGTATATCCCGTCGCCCATCTCAGCCACATTTAGGTAAACCTCAAGTATTCGCTTCTTACCCCAGAATGTTTCAATTAAAAATGTAAAATAGGCTTCCAGCCCCTTTCTCAGCCAAGTTCTCGATGGCCACAAAAACACATTTTTCGCTACTTGTTGACTTATAGTGCTTGCTCCTCTAATCCTCTTGGCTCTCTTATTTTTATGAAGCGCCTTTTCAATGGCCTCTATATCAAAACCATGGTGCTCAAAAAAATTCTGGTCTTCCGCGGCAATTACGGCCAGTGCCATATTTTCAGAGATATGGTCATAATCCTTCCATTTCTTGTTAATTGATCTATTTTTGCCGCTACTCTCAATGTAGCGTATGACCATCAGCGGCGTAATGGGAGGATTAACAAATCGGTAAATAACAACCAAGGCAATTGTGATGACAAGGAAATAAAGGATTAGTTTTTTTAACACGCTGAGAAAATGATTCAACGAGTTCTTCATCGAATGGGAAAATATGGAAGATTATACCTCAGCAATTTCTCCTCTGTCAGTGGCTCACAAATTGCGAAATAAAAACCTTTATGATATAACATCCCCGACGAACAATTGCGATGAATAAGAGCAACTGGCTAACATTGGCTAAGTCTCATAAGCCAATGGTGTCCTGAAGCTTCCATAGGTCGCTTCAGTGGCTTACGGGAAAGGGCGTCCGATTACGCCTCCGATGAATAAGCAGGAGGCGGATGCCATTAACCAGGGGAGATATAGCCAATACCAGCCGGAAGCTCTTTTTACGCTTCCGTTCTCCTATTCGTCGAAATCGTATAAGGACTACGGTCTGCAAAAACCAAAAGTCTTGATAAGGAGGAATCAATAATGAGAAACTCATATTGTCTTATTATCGGCGTGATGGCTACATTGATGCTGTTCTTCGTTACTGAATCAGCAGTAGCCCAGGATGTGGTGAAGGTGGCACCGGATCAGTTTAAAGTGCTGCTGGAAAATGAGCACGTGCGCGTTCTCGAATTTAGAATGAAACCCGGTGACAAACAGGAGATGCATACCCATCCTGCTACTGTGCACATTGAATTAACCCCTACTAAAGTCAAAATCGGTTATCCCAATGGCAAAGACGTAGTACTTGAGGGAAAACAAGGGGAAGCACTATGGGTAGGTCCGGTAAAGCATACAGTAGAGAACATTGGGAATAACGAGATTCATGGCTATATTGTTGAACTTAAAGACATACCATATCAGGAAAATAAAAAATAATGAAAGCGAGTCTACATTGAACCGAAGGGATTTCTTAAGAGTGATTTTAGGAGCGTCCGGGTTTATTGGGGTATTGCCCGTCAGTTGCGCGCGCCAGATAACCAAACCCGGAACAGATTCCAAAGGGGCCGTGGTCAAAGAACCTGGGGGTGTCCTGGTCAACGATGTTCACACAGGGCTTAACCCAACGCTTGTAGACCGCATCGTTTACCCAAATTCCATTGACTCAATTGGGGAAACCATACGCACCGCACACCGTGAAGGAAAGGCGATTTGCATCGCCGGCGCCCGTCATGCTATGGGGGCGCAGCAGTTTGCCACCAACGGAATTCTAATTGATACGACGGCAATGAGCCGGGTGCTCAATTTCAATCCTCAAGAGGGAACTGTCGAGGTTGAAGCCGGGATCCAGTGGCCAGTTCTCATCGGCTACCTGATCAAGGCACAGAAAAATCAGCCAAATCAGTGGGGAATTGCCCAGAAGCAGACAGCCGATTGGCTCTCCATAGGCGGGAGTCTCGGCTCCAATGTGCACGGCCACGGACTCCGAACGAAGCCTTTTATTGAGGACGTTGAATCCTTTGTTCTGATTGACGCAAATGGAATGGAATTGAGATGCAGCAGACAAGAGAATACCGAATTGTTCCGGCTCGCCATTGGAGGATATGGCTTGTTTGGGATTATTTACTCCATTACACTGCGCCTCGCTCCCCGGCAGAAGGTCGAGCGCGTTGCTGAGATTATAGGCGTAGAGGATTTGATGCAGGCGTACGAGGAGCGCATAAGAGACGGCTTCCTTTATGGCACCTTCCTCTACAATGCCAATCCAGAATCGGACGATTTTCTCAGGAAAGGGATACTCGTGTATTACCGACCTGTGGACACGTCAAAGCCGGTACCGGATTATGAAGAGCAGCCTTCCAGTGATAAATGGATAAACCTCCGCTATCTGGCTCATACCGACAAGGGGCAGTATTTCCAGAAGGTATCCAGACACTATCTTTCAACCTCCGGCAATCTCTCCTGGTCGGACACACACCAGATGGGACTGTACATTAAAGGCTACCACCATATACTCGATCAAATGCTCGGCACCCCTGAGTCGTCAGACATCACAACGGAGGTCTATGTCCCAAGGGGAGCGATTGTGGATTTTGCAGGTGAGGTTCGTGAGGACTTCCGTAAGAACCGCGTGGATTTGATTTTTGGAGATATTGGAATAATACAGCGGGATGATGAGAGCTTCTTAGCCTATGCGAAAAAGAATTACGCTCGTATGAGCTTTAATGTCCACACCGTACATAGCCCTGAGGGTGTGGAACGAACCCGCCAGGCATACCGCCGTCTTATAGATATGGCAGTTCGGCGTGGAGGGAGCTACTATCTTACGAACCATAGATTTGCCACATCCGACCAGGTTAAAGCCTGTTACCCACAGTTTCAGGAATTCCTTCGGTTAAAAAAGAAATACGACCCCGAAGAACGGTTCCAGAGCGACTGGTACCGCTATTATAAGGAAACGCTTGCAGGTGCATAAAAACCAGCCCATGCTAAAACAATTATGCTATAATTATGAGTGATATTAGATTCGAGTGGGATGAGAATAAAAATGCTGCAAATCAGAAGAAGCACAAAGTTTCTTTTGAAGAAGCGAAGAGTGTTTTTTATGATGAAAACGCTCGATTGATTTCAGACCCAGATCACTCGGAAAGAGAGGATCGTTTTATTTTATTGGGCTTGAGCAATAGACTCCGAATGCTGGTTGTTGTTCATACCTACCGGAAGAGCGACGAGATAATACGGATTATATCCGCAAGAGAGGCAACGAAGAGGGAGAGAAGATTTTATGAAAGGAGAAAATAGAATGAGAAAGGAATACGATTTTTCAAAATCCATAAAAAATCCGTATGCCAAAAAGCTAAAAAAACAAATTACGATACGACTTGAAAACGAGGCGATTGATTATTTTAAGAGGCTTGCTGCGGAAACAGACATTCCATACCAGAAGTTAATTAACCTCTTCTTAGTAGACTGCGCTCAGAAAAACATGAGACCTTCGATTACCTGGAACAAGGACTCATAAATACTCAACACAGATGAATCAGCCTATAAAAAAACCGGGTGTGTATAAAGAGGTTTTTTCTGATGATAGACGCTATACAATCTACATTCCCGATATTTCAACCGAGGATAAAGAACCGGCACTGATAATGCTGCTCCACTGGAAGGGACCGTTTTATCCCTTTAAGGGATGGGAGATTTTGTCCGGCTTGGGAATACCAGCATTTGGTGATCTGGGAGCTATCATAGCCTCACCCGATTGCCCTTCAGACCGTTGGGATGATTCTGTTAGCGAGGCTTATGTTATAGAATTGCACAGGTGGCTCCTTGATCAATACGAAATCAAAAAGAGCAAGACTCTCATTGCCGGATACAGCTTTGGCGGGATTGGAACATGGTATATCGCGTCAAGGAATCAGGGTGAATTCGGAGGGGCTTTGCCCATCTCCGCAAGACCGCCGGAGGCCATCAATGTGGACTGGTCAATCCCGATTTATGTTACTCAGGGCAGAGATGATGAGATATTTCCAATTGAATATACGGTAAAAGCCGTAGAACTCCTCAGAAAGAGAAATGCAGATGTAGAGCTTAAGATTGTGGAAGGTATGACCCACTTCGACACGTACGGGTTCATCGAGCCTCTTCGTGAGACAATTCCTTGGATTAGAAAGGTGTGGGGAAAGAGTGGGTGATGTAGCTAAAAATGTAAAATGAAATAGGGATACGGCTCTTTTTATATTTAATAATCTAAATCCCTGATGGTATCAAATAGGCATTTCTGTATTTATTCTAAATACAGTTCTCTAAGTGTTTCGTTAATAATTTCATCGTATTCCGCTTTTATAAAACTAAAATCTTCAATTACGTATTTACTTTTTTCATATGCCAAGTTTAAACAAAAATCTTGGATTTTATGGATCTGCTCAAACTTATCAATACCTCTAATAATTAAACCTAATAATTTTTTCAATTTTAGTCTTGATATTTTTTTGTCTTCATCTAAGTATAGATAATACTGATTTTTACTTTTTTCCGAGAAGCAAAAAATATGATAAGTCCTTTTTGGCAGATCGTTTGCCCTTCGCATTGCGTATGAAACGGGATGTTCGTTGCCATGCTTCTCAAAAGGAAACACATTTTTTTTTGAAAAATTATTTTGAATCAAAAACTTATGGCTGTCTCTAAATATCTCTAACCAGTAATCTCGGATACTCGACTTGCTTAAGTCCATCGGGGATTGAATTGAAAATGTTCTTATACCAACCATAGATAGAAGAATTATCTTATCTTTATCACTTAATTCCCTATTCCGGGCTGAGGATGAGAAATTTTTGCTGTTTTGGATAAAATCCAATAAAGTAGTCGTATTAACTAAATTTCTAGCATTTTCAATTTTCCAAATTCCATATGCAGTTAGTACATATTCACTAATATCGTTGTCTGACATACGTATTGACTTATCATCTTCCAACTTTTTTATTTCGCTAATTGGGAAAGTATATGATTTAACTCCAGAATCGTTTAATAACTTGGACGCTTTGTTTGAAGTTATCTTATAAAGTGTTAAAAGTACGGAATTATACTCTAATTTTTTTTCTGATCTTTTTACATTATCAGAAAGTTTTTTGTAGAATTGCTGTAAAATGTCAATCTCAGGATTTTGATTCATTTATATTATGGGTTTAACATCAACAGAGTCACCTTTTTGTACTATTATCCCTAACACAAGTCTCTTTTCTTCATAGAGTTTTCTTAACTTATTGAAAATACGTTGCATAGTATTAGTATCCATCATCGCCACTTCATCAAAGAGAACAATAATTTTTTTGTTATCATTCATACTCAACAATCCTTCAAGATATGCACCTTGACTCTGTCCTGTACCTAGATCATTAAATTTAATGATTTTATTACCTTCTGTTATAATTTCTTTTTCGACTACATCTACCTTTTTTACCTTATAAATTTTGTCGATATGTCTAACACTTTGTAATTTATTTGCCAGGAATTCTGAAATTTGTTCGGCGTATTCTTTTTGTGTTTGATCAAGATCCCGACTGCTAATGTCTCTTTCCATAATCTTTTTAATACACAGATCAAATTTCACTGAAATAATCTGCTCGAGGTTTTGAACAACGCTAAGCAGATTATTGAGGTTTACAATATAATCCTGATACTTGTGTGGTTGTTTTCTCTCTAATCTTTTTAGTTCGTTTGATGTTTCAGTAATTATCTCATTGTTTTTCTTTAATTTATTTTCGAGGTGTTGAATTTCTGTTTCTAAATCTTTACTTTTTTCGAGTAACTGATCTTCTGTATAGACTTTATAAGACCAAAATTCTCTGCTATTATCAAGCATGTTGAATAATTCATCGGCTTTTGCTTCATCAACTCCTATTTTATCCAGTTCAAGCATATAGTATTTATGCTTCTTTTTTGTTCTTTCAAGGTTATTTTTTAGATTATCCGATGTATCGAATTTAGTGTCATCAATAAGTTCATCAATTGTTGTCTTCTGCTTTTCAAGCAGATCTTTGTGTTTATTTGAAATCTCGATACAATTATTAATTGTTTGGAGCAATCCGTCTAAAGTACGAATACAATCATCGATGTTCTTACTTTTTGTAAGAATTCCATGATACTCTTTTAGTTCTTTTTCTAATATTTTAATGAATTCATGAATTTTAATTGCAGTTCCGGGTACCACAAAGTTTGAATTTGCAAACTCCTTCACTAAATCTAATAATAAACTAATAAATCTAGCTTCAGCACCTTCACTATCTTCTTTGGATTTGAGATTTTCTAATAAACTCATAAAAAAACTAGCTTCATATCTTATACTTTTATGAACTTCAGGTTTTTTTACTTCATCTGAACAACTTGACTCTTGCCATATCTCTAAATGATGATGTTCCGATCTGGGGATCAAAACCTTTAATAAGTTTGTAGCCTTGCCATATAGTTCTTCTAGTTGAAGTCTATTTTCTTTCAATAATTCTGAGAGTTCTTGCAATTTTTTAGATCGGTTGGTTACTGCTTTCGTAGTCTTTGTCTTTAGATTATCTAACTCCTTTATCTTTTCTTGTAAAGCCCCTAACTCTTTCTTATACTTATGAAAAAGTTTTGAAAAACAGAACTTTTTAAAATCTAATAAAAATTTTTTCTTTTTTTCTATATCTTCCGCTAATTGATTTCTTTCCTCTTCATACTTTTGAAGAGAGTTTCTAACATATTCTAGTTGTATAGGATCCTTAGAGTCCTTAACATCCTTTATCAAGTTTTGTATGAACTGTCGCAAGTTAGATATAAGATAACCTTTTTCTTTTTGACTGTTTTTAACTTCACCCAATAGTTCACGGAGTCTTTCGAGAGGATTATTCGGAATATCATATATAAGTCTATACTCCTTTTTAAACTGCTCGTAACTCATTGGTTTTTCTTTACCTTCAGTAACTCTTTTTAGCTGGATGTCACTAGTATCAAAACTATTCTTAGCTGCGATTAACTTTGACGAAAGTGCGGAATTATCTATCTCAATTTTAAATTTCAGTTTTTGGTGTTCCGAAGAAGTTAAATCCTCAAGTCTTTCCCGAAGAGCCAGGTTTAATTCATCTTGTCCTAACTTCAAACCAAAAAAAGCTAAGGCAACAAGGTTTAGAAGCGTACTCTTACCTGAAGAATTAGGACCTTCAATGTAAACTACATCAGGTAGCTCCTTAGGAATTTTGTCCGGGACGTACTCCTTTATCTCATCGCTTTCATCTCTTCTGATTACATAGTCGTATCTAATCATTAGGTTGTTCTTCAGGCAAATAACCAATCAACTTTTCAACAATCTCTTGTTGATCCTTGCCGTTAAATATCAATTTAACTATTTCTTTATGTTGGTCATCCTTCAACAAATTCAAAAAGAATTTTAATAAAGGGTCGTCTATTTTTTCTTCGATATTCCTTTCCATGATAGCAATTAGTTCTCAACAACACCTGAGAAGGCTAATGGAAATTTTAAAATTCTAAGTTGTGGAAGATCATGTATGTTCGCAACGGCAAATCCTGCTTTTAACGTTTGTATTTCATCCGATGAAACTCCAAATATATTTTTAGATAATCCATCCGATTTAAAAAATATCTTCGTGTTCACTACACTTGAAAGACCCCTAGGGATATCATCCTGATTCTGAGATGAAAAAATTACTCCAATTTTCAAACTTCTGCCAGTCCTGCATATCGTGTCTAAATCACCCAGAGCTTCCCTTGAGCTAGAGGTATTATAAAATTGATGCACTTCATCTATGATTACAAGTATTGGAATATCTGATTGCCTTGTGCTCTTCGCCTCAACAATTCGTTTTAGTAAGTGCCTTAAGAGAATTGAACCAAATTCAATCCCTTTTTCACCTGCCACGTTTATAACTGAGAGCTTCCCGGAAGATAAAACATCACTATAATCTAATGAAATAGCATCTTCATTATCAAAAAAGACAATTGCTGAATTTAGGTTTCTACAAATATTATCAAATGTTCCCCTATGTAAAGGAATCGAGGATTCATCTCCTCTCGTATTTAAAGTATAGAACGTAGGATTTTCTTGCCCTCTTAAAAAATATTCAACAAAATTCCCAAATGTATCTCCTTTTCTCATTATTCTACGTTGCCAATATCTAAAAATGTCAGGGAAACTTTGCGCTCCAATATCTGATATATTTTGTAAAAGTCCAGTTAATGATTCGGGTTCAATAGTTCCTACATCCAGAGTAATTTTTTGAGTATTATTGATGTTAACTCCTCTAAATGATTCTATTTTCGTATTTGCAGGGTAATATATCGTAAAGTTTTCAATTGGCCTTGCTTTTTCTCCTAGAGTTTCCCACTCTTTTAGGATCAAATCATTTATTATGTTAGTTGGCTTATCCATCATTAAAAAGTCGGCTTCTTTAACATTTATTGCTAGAACAGCACCCTCCATTTCCTCAACAAAGTATTGAGCCAGATACTTTGTTGCAACAGTTTTACCACTGCCTGTTTTACCACAAATTTGTATTTGGTGAAAAAACATATCTTCAGGTAGTCTTGCGGTAATAAAATTTAAGTTATCATCAACTAATAGCTGGTTTTGACCGGAATGGATAGTAGCGAGTAAAACTCTCGGTCCTTTTTCCAGGTTGCTCAATGCAATATTTATTTCTTCTTGATTTGATCGTCTAGCGATTAATTGAGGAGCGATGAAGTCAATTAATCCATCAGATCTTTTACTTATATCCTTAACTCTGTATGCGTATATAATATTCTGACATTTTCTATCTTCATATAAACCAGATAAATCCATATCTATAATCATAGGAGAAGGTTTATAAGGCTCAAATTGGGAACTCTCATCCACCCTAAGAATGAATTTTGAGCCTCCATCATCTTGTTCTACTGTAAGGTATGAACCTTTCGGAAGTAACCCCGGAAGTTCTCCTTTTTCAGGCCTTTTTGAGACTAGCTTGATTTTCCCCTTTTCTTCGCCTAGAACTATCCAAGTCATAATCCACCCCCAAATCTTTCCTGATTCATTGTAGGAACAAGTCCCGAACTCTTAACCAACGTATATATATCTAAAATATTTAAAGTATCTCTTGCATATTTTTCCGCAATAGCAATTGGCCTAATTTGTGGATTCCTTCTATCACCATGAACCAAGAGTAAATAATAAATCATATCTAGGATCTTATTTATTAGATCTTGGCATTTTATATAAGTCTCGATATGGAATTCAACACGAAGAGGGCTTACCCTAAGTGCTTTTAAGTAACAGAAAACTTTGGCATTTTGGGGATTGTATTCATCTTTGTAAATAAAAAGGCTGGTTCGCTGTCCGATCTTTAATTGATTAAATGACCAATGCATATCTGAATTATACTTCTGTTTTAATTCCGGAATATTATCTGTAACTAGATTACTATTGCTATTTTTAACAAAAAAAATCGGTATAATTCCCTTAGTATGTAAGCTCTCAACCAAATCAACAGTATAAGCAGTAATATTGCCACCTATCAACGGCCCATCAATAAAAAGTATTGAATTATTTATAGAAAAATCTTCTAGAAATTTATTTCTATCAGCTACATAATCATAATTAGAATCAGCATCATGATCTTCTGAGTACTTACAAAACGGAAAGCCATCGGATATGCTCTTAGATCTTGTGTAAAAATAGAAAGTTAAAAAATTAACGGGTATATAGTCTTCTTTTGAAGCTATAACCAGAGAGTGAGAGGTAAAAAATGCATCCCCTTCTAAGGTTAAATACTTAAGCTTTGATTCATCATATCCAGAAAAAATATAAATCCTTGAAAACTCCTGACCCCGCTTTGCATCGAGGTCTACGCAACCCATCTCTTCAATTAAGCCAATTTCCCCATCGGTGGGGAAAGTTGTCAGAGAATAATCGAAATCGAATTGTACAGGATTTTGAGTTATAGTTATATTAACTTTCTTAATGTCATCAATTGTTTTCATAAAATTAGGATGTAATAACAACTTATTTCTGTCATTACTTTTATTCATAGGTCTCACTAATTTTATATTTTGGCAATACACAATTATCACTTGAGATTATTAACTCCTTACCTACTTTAGCCTTGTAGGCAAAGTGATTAACGAGAAAACCATTTTTTTTTGTATCTTTATACAATTCACGTATAGCTGGAACATCATCATATGATAGTATCCATCGGACGTTTAACTCGCCCTTCAAAAATTTCATTAGTTTTGTGTGATCCTCTCTGTTAAAATAAGATCTATATAACGTGGGTCCTTTTTCGTAATAAGGGGGGTCCAAATATATTAAGGACTTATCAGGATCTATACTCAATTGCACGAGTTGATTCCTTAAAAATAAAATGGCATCCATATTAAAAATTTCAATTTTTTTCTTATGTCTCGCTACCTTTTGAATTCTTTTTATTAGTTCCTCTTTATTAAAGGTAATTAGTGGGATTCGTAACCAGAGGGGGCTAGAATATCCCTATGGTTACTATGCGAAACAGTGTTTTTAACTGTGCGGCCAACTTTTTAAGGGGCA
>Ga0209810_1001900_pt1 | contig 27935 bp, 22 predicted proteins | sample Coa_R1_7_FD_187159 | JGI IMG/M metagenome (GOLD analysis project Ga0209810, IMG submission 187159) | Surface soil microbial communities from Centralia Pennsylvania, which are recovering from an underground coalmine fire - Coalmine... | ecosystem: Environmental > Terrestrial > Soil > Unclassified... | reverse complement strand
TGCCGCGCAGGATTTTAGCAAGCTCGTTGGCGACGACATATAACTCGATCAGCGGAGTGCCGCCCATGCCGTTGACGAAGGCCAGCACCTGATCGCCAGACTTGAGGCCGAGGTCGTCGATGACGGGATTGGCGAGCATCTCGGTGATTTCGGCGGCGGGAGCCAGTTTCACGCGGCGCCGGCCCGGCTCACCGTGGATGCCGATGCCAATCTCCATCTCATCCTCGCCAAGCTCGAAGGTCGGCTTGCCGGCGGATGGTACGGTACAGGAGGTAAGCGCCATGCCCATGCTGCGGCCCTGTGCGTTGACACGGCGTGCCAGTTCCGCCACTGCTGATAGCGGCGCACCGCTCTCGGCCAGGCCGCCGACGATCTTCTCCAGCAGCACGGTGACGCCGACGCCGCGCCGGCCAGCGGTGTAGAGGCTATCCTGCACGGCAACGTCGTCGTTGGTGACGACGCTGACAACCTCGATGCCATCGGCGGCTGCCAGTTCCGCCGCCATCTCGAAGTTCATCACGTCGCCGGTATAGTTCTTGACGATGTGCAGCACGCCAGCGCCACCATCGACGGCGCGCGTCGCGGCGAGCATCTGATCGGGGACGGGTGAGGTAAAAACAGCGCCGGGGCAGGCGGCATCAAGCATACCGCGACCAACAAAGCCGCCATGCATTGGCTCATGGCCGCTACCACCGCCAGAAATAACACCGACTTTCCCCTTTACGGGTGCATCCTTGCGTACAACGATCTGATTCTCCAGATCGACGCGGATCAGGTCAGGGTGCATCGCCTGCATGCCGGCGAGCGCCTCTTTGACGACATCCTCAGGCTTGTTGATGAGTTTCTTCAAGGTTGCCTCCTCCTCTTTAATGGCTTTGGGTTTGCCTTTACACACTCCGTTGATGAGACACCGCCTAAAGTATACAACACACAGAGATGAATAATATTGAATATGGGCAGGGGAGCAGCAGCCGGCGCGCTGGCTGCTGCTCCCCTGCCCATATTCAATATTATTCACGAAGCTGGAGCCGCCTCAAGCCTTCTGAAATCGCCAATGGAGCGGAATTTCTGGTAGCGCTTCTCAACCAGTTCGTCAGGGGGAAGGTTTTTGAGTTCGGCCAGATTCCGCAGCAGGGCCGCTTTGAGGTTATCCGCGGCCTGCTGATAGTCATGGTGCGCGCCTCCCAGCGGCTCCGGGATCAGCTCGTCGATAATGCCGAGCGGCAGCAGTTCGCGTGCGCTGATGCGCATGCCCTCAGCCGCCTGCTGTGTGTTGGCGAGAGCCGAATCGCGCCACATGATATCGGAGGCCGCCTCCGGCGAGGCAACGGAATACGTGCTGAATTCCAGCATTAAAATACGGTCCGCCACGCTGATCGCCAGCGCGCCGCCGCTGCCGCCTTCGCCGGTCACGGCTGCGATGATGGGAACGCGTAGATGAGCCATCAGGTATAGATTCGCGGCGATGGCCCGCGCCTGCCCGCGCTCTTCGTCCATCAGAGCGGGAAAGGCCCCCGGCGTATCAATCAGGCAGATGACAGGCATGCGAAACTTTTCGGCCTGCTGCATGATGCGATGCGCTTTACGATATCCTTCGGGGTGGGGCATGCCCAGGTTGCGGAATTGCATCTCCTTCTGGTCGTGGCCTTTCTGATGGCAGACCATCATCACGGTCTGGCCTTCCAGCCTGGCCGGCCCCGCCAGAATCGCGTGGTCGTCGCCATAGGAGCGATCACCATGCAACTCAAAAAAATCATCGCACATGAGGCGAATGTAATCAGCCGCGTGAGGACGGTCCTTGTGACGGGCTACCTGAAGGGTTTGCCAGGACGTGAGATGTTTGTAGATCTCCTCGGTCCGTCTGCGCAAATCCCGTTCAAGCTGCTGAAGCTGCACATGTTCTTCCGGTCTGAGCCGGTCCCCCTTGCGGAGCAGCGCGGTAATTCTTTTTTCTAGCTCCGCCAGCGGCTTCTCAAATTCCAGGTCGTAAGGCACAGTATGCTCCTTCTCTATTGATTATGAGTACAACTGGAGGAGCCTGGAGAGCGTCGCCCGCAGGTCGCGCCGGTGGACCACCGCATCGATCATTCCGTGCTGGAGCGCAAATTCGGAGTTCACCGTTCCAGCGGGGAGCTTGATATGCATAAAGCCCTCGATCACACGCGGTCCGGTAAAGCAAATCAATGCGCCCGGCTCGGCAAGGATCACGTCGCCCAGCATAGCGAAGCTGGCCGTCACACCGCCCGCTGTGGGGTCCGTTAACAGGCTAAAATAGGGCAATCCGGCCTCGCCCAGCTTTGCCAGCGCTGCCGAAGTCTTTGCCAGTTGCATGAGCGCATACAGCCCTTCTTGCATGCGCGCGCCGCCAGAAGTGGAGACGATGAGCACGGGAATGCGCCGCTCGATTCCCAGTTCGATAGCGCGTGTAATCTTCTCGCCCACGACCACTCCCATGCTGCCGCCCATGAAATGGAAGTCCATTACCGCGAGGGCGAGTGGCTTCTCTGAAATAGTCGCATGGCCGATCACCACCGCCTCGTTAATCCCCGCTTTGCTCCGTTCCGCCGCAAGCTTCTCGGCATAGGTGCGCTGGTCCGGGTATGAGGGTGGGCGCGCCGTAAACTTGAGCGGATCGGTAGAAATAATGTCGGCGTCCAGTTCGACGAAGCTATCCTGGTCCACCAGCAGCTTGATGCGCTCGTGCGCCGTGATCTTGAAGTGGTAATTGCAGCGCGGGCAAACCTTCAGATTTTTTTCCAGATCGCGCCCAACCAGGATCTCCTTGCACCTGGGACACTTGGCTGCGATGTTGCCCATCGAGGGCAGGCGCGCCCCCCCGCTGGAGGATGCCTGCTCGGTGGAGGGCACAGCCGCTTCTTTAACCATGAAAGAACCTCCCCATTAGTCTTAACTGAAGAGCGCCTCGACGAAACTTTGTGGATCGAAAGGTAGCCAGTTCTGAACCTTTTCCCCGGTCCCGATGAATTTGATGGGCACATCGAGATCGTCGACAACCGCGAAGGCAAAGCCCCCTTTGGCAGTACTATCCAGCTTCGTGATAATGACACCTGTCAGACCGACATCCGCCGCGAATTTGCGCGCCTGCAAAAGGGCGTTCTGCCCCGTAGTAGCATCGATCACCATCAATAACTCGTGGGGACCATCAGGGACGAATTTCTGAATAACCCTGTTGATCTTCTTGAGTTCTTCCATGAGGTTATACCTGGTATGGAGACGGCCCGCCGTATCGACGATCACGACATCACAGCCGCGCGTGGTCGCCGCTTGAAGCGCGTCGTAGACCACGGCCCCCGGATCGGAGCCGGGGTTCTGGCTGATAACCGGTACGTTAATGCGCTCCCCCCACACCTTGAGCTGATCGATGGCGGCGGCGCGGAATGTGTCGGCGGCGGCCAGGATCACTTTGTGCCCTTCGTGGGTGAGATGATAGGCCATCTTGGCGATGCTCGTGGTTTTGCCAGAGCCGTTGACGCCGATCACCAGAATAACTGTCACGGGTGATTGCTGGGAAAAGCGGAGAGGAGATGGTTTGCCGAGAAGAGATACCAGCTCCTGGCGCAGCGCACGCTGCAACTGCGAACCGGTACGCATCTGTTCCGCTGTGGCGCGCTGATGCAAACGCGTCATCAGCCAGTCAGTGGTGCTGGGACCGACATCTGCCGCCAGTAGCTCCTCCTCCAACTCGTCCCACAGATCGTCGGTAATCAGATCCGTTTCCTGGACAGTCTGTCCTATCCGACTGAAAAGTTGACGGGTGCGACTCAAAAAGCCAAAGCGCTGCTCAGACTCGGGCTTCTTCTCCACGCGTTCCTGAGCGCCTTCCGAGTCTCTTTTCTTAGGATCAAAAAATCTATTGAGCACGTTTGCACTGACTGCCTTTCTCAACGTGTTCGCCGGGAGACACATCGTCGATTGCTGCATGCATATGCAGCACGCTGCACGAAAGACCAGCTCCCGTGTGTGGCCGAAGGCCGACAAGGAACCGCTGGTAGATGTTGATGGCGTTGTTATCGCCACGCCCCATCACCAGTCCATAGTTCCCACAACGGTGCGTCCTTTGCCACAGCAACATAACCTGTTTCTGCCCGCTGCGGTGACAGGTCTTCGTCGTATCGCGTTCCTCAATTATAAAGAGTTCTTTCCCATAAAGCAAACACTTATATTCAAGCATCCGCACAAAGCGGTAGAGTCCCCAATCATTGTACACCATGCGGTTGCATCTTTGCCGTTTGCTGAAAGAAGCACAGCTTACCAACGAGCAGGCGCTGGCCTTGCGCATCTGCTTGATGGTGAAAAAGGACGTAAGCGCATCGAGGGAATTATTCCTGACCTGATGATTGAGCGCCCGAGTGAGTGGCTTGCGGTACTTGAAGCGGCGAGCAGACAGTGATCCCCCTGCGGCGTCACCGGGTCGCCAAGAGCCAGTACAGGCAGCGCTGCCTGTATCGTTTCGTCAGTCCTGAAACTCAAAGAAGAGGGTACATAACCCTGCATTGGCTAATGCAAGGATTGTCCCTCTACTGAGTCAGGCAAGGGAAATGAAACGGAGAACACACATCCCCTGCCCCCTGTTGTTGCGCATTCCTCGATGGTGACAACCACCGGGGAGCGCGCCACCACTGCTACACTTCACCCTTACTGACGACCGGTACGGTAAGAATGCAGTGAGCCGTCGCTGATGGGTTCGTTGATGATGATATCCCCATTTCGGATTTTTATGTTGTACAGGCACGAAGGGTTGGTGCAAACCCATGCCTTGTACTCGATAGAAGCTCCCTGGCTACCGAAATCCGAAAGCGGAACCAGATCACCTTCACTACATTTGCGACACCGGGGAAACGCGAATTCCACGAAATCGCCTCCTTCCTTCTTCTTTGGAGGATCTAGTCGCTTGCCTGCCTGAACAGTCAATCAGGCAGGGCTGCGCGAGAAAGTAAGCCGAGGGGGAGCCTCCGCCGCTGCATCCGCGTCCCCACAACAGGCCCATATCCATGCCCTCCTATCATATCACAACTCCTCTTCTCTGTCAGCAGGTAGATGAAGTAATTTTCATAATTTGCGTAAGAGTCGTAGCCGCTCTCCATCCTACCCGGCACGCGCGAAGAGGTGAGAAACACCAGGACACCTGACGGCCCCTCTCATAGCAAGCGATACGCCGATCGACTATGGATATCTGCTGGCGGGGGCCGGTGTTCTGTTGCTTCTTACATTCAGCATAACAGGTGTTACAACTCTCGTCAAGTATTCATATCTATTGACCTATGCACGGTATATATCGACTCCCTGCCTGCTGTGGAATTTTCCCCACATATGGAAATCTCTTCATCTGGCGCGCGGGCTTCGATATCTCTGTTCATCATTCCTTCTGCGGCTATCGTTCTTCCTTTGCGCTCAAAATGACGGATATGCTCCCGCTTCTCCCTCGCTCCCTGAGAGGAGTGCATGCGCACGGCGCGGGTTTGGCACGATTGTTGCAGGAAGGAGCAGTGGGAGAGTAATCAAGACTGCGCAGTCGATCCAGATTATTTCACGCCATGTGCGAGTTTTCGTGACCGCTCACCACAGCGCGGTTCCCCGCGAAGTAAAGTCTGCGGGCACCGCGCCAGAGGCGTACAGAGACGGGCACATCGAGTTGTTTAAGCTTCATTCCTGCATGGAGTTTGTGAGAGAAGGAGTACTTATCAATGGGAGCAAGAGGAACAGTGGCATCCCGCAGGGTGGACTATGAGGGGCGTGTAGTGCCGGGGAAGAAAGGTTGCACGATAGAGTACCCCTGCGACAGAGGCGCGCTTGAGAGCGAAGAGGAGCCTGGCTATGAATATGAAGAGGAGCTTGAGGAGGGAGAAGAGGACCTGCGCGCGGCTGTCGATGATTCGGTGAAGCAGTATCTTAAAGAGATTGGCATGTATCCGCTGCTAACGGCTGAACAGGAATTGATGCTGGCGGAACGTGTGGCGCACGGTGATGCACAGGCCCGCCAGAAATTAATCGAGGCCAACCTCCGCCTCGTCGTCAGTATTGCCAAGCGCTACTCAAATCAGGGCTTGCCGCTGCTAGATCTGATCCAGGAGGGCAACATCGGGCTGATGCGCGCCACACAAAAGTATGATTACCGGCGCGGTTTCCGCTTCTCGACCTATGCCACATGGTGGATCCGCCAGGCGATCAGTCGCGCGATTGCCGAACATGCACGCAGTATCCATATTCCCGTTCATGTTGTTGAGCTTATTTATAAGATCAAGCGCATCTCCCGTCATCTGTACCAGGAGCAAGGACTGGAGCCGCTGCCCGAGCAGATCGCCGAACAGACCGGTCTGCCGCGCGAGCGTGTAATAGAGCTGCTCAATGTGGCCGAGCAGCCAATTTCACTCGATGCGCCAATGGCCGACGATGAGGAGTATCACCTGGCCGATATGCTAGAGGATCCGGCGATGACGGCAAATCTGGATCAGGTTTCACAGCAGAGGCAGCGCGAGCATATCGAGCGCTCTATGACGGTCCTGAATCCGCGCGAGCGCACGATCATCGAGATGCGCTATGGCTTGAAGGACGGTCACTCGCTCTCGCTGGACGAAGTGAGCGTTCTGTTCCATCTCACGCGCGAGCGCATTCGCCAGATTGAGGTCAAGGCGCTGCGCAAGCTGCGCTATCCCGAACGCTACGATAGCCTGCGCGATTTCCCGGCGCATGAGGTTTCCTGGCAACAATAATAGAGAAGGGGATGCGAGGGGCCGTTCGCCCTGTGCATCCCCTTCTCTATTATGCTACTGTTACGCCGCCGGCCTGGGCCTGGAGGTAGGCGTAGATGAAAGGATCAACATTGCCGGCCAGATATCCTTCCGTATCGCTGGTTTCATAACCGGTGCGATGATCCTTCACGATATTATAGGGATGGATGGTCACGGTGCGGATCTGCGTCCCGAAGTCGGCCTGTACGTGCTCGCCTTTGAGCCTGGCAGTCTCCTCCGCACGCTTTCTCTCTTCCAGTTCGTAGAGTCGCGCCTTGAGCAGCTTGAGGGCGACCTCGCGATTCTGGATCTGGGAGCGCTCGTTCTGGCAGGTGACGACGATGCCGGTGGGAATATGGCGCATGCGCACCGCCGAGTCGGTCTTGTTCACATGCTGGCCGCCGGCCCCCGTCGAGCGATACGTGTCCACCTCGATATCTTCGGGGCGGATCGTAATCTCGATGCTGTTCTCGATATCGGGTATTACCTCGACCTTCGCGAACGACGTATGCCGGCGATGGGCCGCGTCGAACGGGGAGAGGCGAATCAGCCTGTGTGTGCCTGCCTCCGAGCGCAGGTAGCCATAGGCGTAGTGACCGCTGATACCAATGGTGACGCTCTTGAGGCCCGCCTCCTCACCCTCGCTATAGTCATAGACCTCGGTGCGGAAGTGGTGCTGCTCGGCCCAGCGCAGGTACATGCGTAAGAGCATGTCGGCCCAGTCCTGGGCATCGACGCCGCCGCTGCCCGCATGAATGCTGACGATTGCGTCGCGCTCGTCGTGCTCGCCATTGAGCATAAGAGCGAACTGGAGCTGCTCTACCTCTTGCTCAAGTGGCGCTATCTCCCGCGCAACCTCCTCCTGCATTTCTTCGTCTGGCTCCTCCTCCAGCAATCGGGCTAATCCCAGCAGATCGTCGAGTTGCGCGGCAATTCGCTCCCATGTGGCAACCTCCTCGCGCAGGGCATTGAGACGCTGCATCTGGGCCTGCGCCCGGCGGTTGTCGGACCAGAAATCGGGAGCTATGCTTTCTTCTTCAAGTTTGTGGATTTGTGTTTTCTTGTTCGCCAGGTCAAAGACGCACCATTGTTTTCTGGACGCGTTCTCGCAGGCGTTCGATCTGGTTTATAAGTTCGTTCATAGGCAGTATTGTACCATGTTTTGCGGAATCCTGGTACAGGTCAAATCTGGCGCCGCCACTCTTTCCCGGACGCCTCAGTTCCCGCGGCGCTTCGCATGTGTCAGAGGAGAGTGCTGGCGCGGCGGATGGCGTCCGCCGCGCCAGCACTCTCCTCTGACAGACAGGTCGCCACAGGCGGCAGGGACACCTCGCGCTTCGGCAGGGGGCTTTGCCCGTGCATTCCCCTAGCCAAGAATGAGATTGGTCAGCAACAACTGGCCCGGCGCTGGCGGCTGCGCTTTCCCGTGCGCTATTGTCGGCTTCGTGGGAAGATCTTCGATCAAGAGCAGCCCGGGCTGATCCGGCACCCGGTTGGTGTAGGAGATGGTCTCACTGTACGCGCCCTCGGCACTCACGGTGAAGGCCGGACTTATCAAGGTCTGGAGCGGCATCAGGGTATGGTCGAAAAGCGTGGTCGTGGCCCGTCCCTTAGCGAGATCGATGCTTCCATGAATGGTCAGGGGCGAAGTGACGAAGGGCTGTAACACTGCCTGATTCAGCGTAATGCCGCGCGTCTGCGCTGCTGTGACGAACCAGAGGCCGCGGCTGCCGGGCTGAATAAGCCGCTGGAGTGTGACCGTGACCCGCAAAGGCGGATCTTTTTGCGCCAGCAGCACATGCGCCGTCATGCCATCGTTGTCCTGTAGTGTGTCCTGCACGTCGCTGCCGGACCACTGAAAGATATCTCTCGCCAGTTGCTCGGCTGTCAGCAGCGGATCGCTCCAGGGCAGCGATAGCCCGTTATTGGCTTCGTCCTGCAATGCCTCGGCCTCGCTGCGACTCGTGACCGGATAGAGTCCGGGGAACTCCGTTTGGATAAACATGCCATTGTGCCATGCATATTCCCGGTAGACGTTCTGCTCAAGTGGCTGCAAAACTGTGCTCGCCTGCGGTGGAAGCGTGGTGTCAAGCGCGCCGATGCTCAGCGTATTGGCACGGGTAACGCTGACTGTTCCCTGTACCAGCCCCGGTTGCTTGAAAAGGAGCCTTAATACCGGTTTGCCACGCTGCATCGTGCAGCCATAGATATAGATATCGAGGGGATGCTGCGCATTGACGCCCATCACCTGCACCAGCGCTGATGGCGCGCCTCCCGTGACCTCGTTGATGAACTGTACAGCGCTCATCTGCTGCGCGTGCGGATCGAACGGGATGGTCTTCGTATAGTCATTGTAACGGATAAGATCGAGGCAGTTGGTAATGGGCAGCGTGGGGTAAGCGCTGTGGGTGACGGCGATGAAGTGCAGCAGGCCGATCAGCGCCAGTACCGTGAAAAGGATGGTCAGGGGCCGTGGCCTTCTTGGGCAGCGCTGAGGATAATAGTGGACTGCTGCGTCCTGTTCTGGGGAAGCAGTTTGGGGCTTTACCTCTCTAACATCCGGCATCTTCCTGTTTCTTCTCCTCCCATCAAAAAAAGCATATTCTCTTCTCATTCTATCTCTGGGATAATGCGAGGAACTTCTATGCTCTTGATGGAAGGGGGGGCTGGTTGCTGATTCCTGGCGTGCTCGCGCCTGCGGCGCTCGCCTTTGTGCAATGGATGCTGGAGGCGCCCGCGCTGCGCGCAGGCGCCTCCAGCATCCATTGCATCCATTGTGTGGTGGAGCCGCACGAACGTCAGGCGGGGGAGAGGTAGCCGGAGAGGATCTGCCAGGAGCCGCCGGCCTGCTGGCCGACGATGTAATACCCCTGGTAGGTAACGTGCCTGGTGCCCTTGCCGGACTGTACGGTCTCGGTTGCGTTGACCGTTACCGGGATTTTCACCGTGCCATCGGCCTGCACTGTTGCGCTGCCAGGCGTAACTTGATCGCGCACGGTATTCTTGAAGCCGTTTCTAAAGGCGAGGAAGCCCTGAGGGTTGTTCTTCCACAGGTTATAGGCCGCGCGATAGCTACGATGGTTGATATCGTTATAATATTGCTGGATGACGGCCAGGGCTTGAGGCGGCGCGCTCACGCTGGTAGGCGATGGCGTGACTGTGGCCGCAGCGGGGACGGTGGTCGTTACCGTGATGGCGCTGCTACCATTGTGCTGGTTGGCATTGCTGGTGATGCCCCTGCTACGCAGTGCAAACAACGCTATCGCGCCCATAATGAACAGCAGCCCCAGCAGAATAAGAAGCAGTGCGATGGTGCGCCCCACCGGCGAGCGTCGTCGCGCTGGCTGATACTGGCCGGCATAATCTACAGGCTGCGCCCCGTATGCGGGATAGGAGGCGTCCGGCGGGGGATAGATAGCGCTGCGCTGAGGTGCTGATCCCATATAAGATATTCCTTGAGGTGTATAACCAGGATAAGAGGTCTGTGCGTCTGGAGGTGCAGGCGGCGCAAGGGGGCCAGGCAAGATGGCTCTGGTGGTCTCTTCCTGGCCCGGCTGCGTGCTGTAGTCCGGGTCGGCGGAGCGCAGCACAAGCTTCTGCTGCGCCGCTGCCGCCTGCGATGGCTGCCGCGTGTTGAACGAGCGAGATTCTACCGTTGGATCATCAGGGTGATAGTCCTGCACTGTCGACGCCAGATCAATGTTCGACTCTACCAGGGAGCCGCAGCGCGGACAGCGTGTTTCACCGGGCGCTAATTGATAGCCGCATTGACCACAAAAAATCATCACTGCTTATGTTTTCTTAGCTCTGCGCCGCTCGCCTGAACTGGCCGGAACGGCCCCGTTCTCTGACGGCCCATCATGCGAAGCGGCGGCGTGCAGAGCAACGCTAATGACATCATCCATACGCTCTACCGGCACAAAGCGCAGGTGTCGAATAACTTCCTGCGGCACGTCATCCAGATCCTTCATATTGCGCTTTGGCAGGATAAACGTCTTCATGCCTGCTCTATGCGCGGCCAGCACCTTCTCCTTGATGCCGCCGACGGGAAGAACGCGGCCGCGCAGTGTAATCTCGCCCGTCATCGCCACGTCGCGGCGCGTCGGGCGCTGCGTCAGGGCCGAGATTAACGCGGTTGCCATCGTGATTCCCGCCGATGGCCCATCTTTAGGGATGGCTTCGGCAGGCAAGTGCAGGTGAATATCGTATTTCTCATAAAAACGATTTTCGATGCCAAATAGTTCCGCGCGCGCCCGTGCGTAGGAGAGCGCTGCCTGGGCCGACTCTTTCATCATATCGCCCAGCTGTCCTGTCAGCGTGAGATTGCCGCGCCCACGCATCAGCATGGCTTCGACGGTGATCAGGTCGCCGCCCGCGCTGGTCCAGGCCACGCCCGTCGCCACCCCGGCCTCGTCGCTCTCTTCGGCTGTGCCATAGTAGGTCCGCTGTGGGCCGAGGTAATCGGGAACTTTTTCGGCTGTCACTTTTGTTTTCGTGCGTCTCCCCTCGGCGACCTTGCGCGCGACTTTACGCATCACGGAGGCGATCTCACGCTCCAGGTTGCGCACGCCCGCTTCGTAGGTATATTCGCGGATGATGCGCTGGACAGCCTCGTCACTAATCTCGATGCGTGATGGTTTCAGCCCATGCTCGCCAAGCTGCCGGGGTATCAAAAAGCGGCGTGCGATATGCAGTTTTTCCTCTTCGGTATAGCCCGCCAGTTCGATGATCTCCAGGCGATCTCGCAGCGCGGCGGGAATGGGATGCAGTACATTAGCCGTCGTGAGAAAGAGCACGCGCGAGAGGTCGTAGGGCACCTCCAGGTAGTGATCCGAGAAGGCGCTGTTCTGCTCAGGATCCAGGACTTCGAGCAGCGCCGAGGAGGGATCGCCACGGAAATCGGCCCCGATTTTATCGATCTCATCCAGCACAAAGAGCGGGTTCGTCGTTCCCGCCGTTTTCATGGTCTGGATAATACGCCCCGGCAGCGCCCCGACGTAGGTGCGCCGGTGCCCACGGATCTCCGCCTCGTCGTGGATGCCGCCAAGCGAGAGGCGCACGAACTTGCGATTGAGCGCCTGTGCTATGGAGCGCCCGAGCGAGGTCTTCCCCACGCCCGGCGGGCCTACAAAGCAGAGGATCGGGCTGCGCATGTTCTGTGAGAGCTTGCGCACAGCGATATATTCCAGGATGCGCTCTTTGACTTTCTCCAGGCCATAATGATTCTCTTCGAGAACGGCTGCGGCCTCCTTTACGTCGAGCCGATCAACGGTGGCAGTGTTCCAGGGCAGGCTCACAAGCCAGTCCAGGTAGGTACGAATGACGCCGCTATCGGGTGCGATGGATGGCATGGCGTTCAGGCGATCAAGTTCTTTGTTCGCGCGCGCCTGAACCTCTTCGGGCATTCCACAAGTGCGGATCTTCTCGCGCAACTCCTGCGCTTCACGTATCGATGGATCGCCCTCGCCCAGCTCACGCTGGATCGCTTTCAGTTGCTCGCGCAGGAAATATTCGCGCTGCGTTTTATCGACTTCCTGCTGGATCTGGCTGTGGATATGGCTCTCTAGCTCCAGAATATCCAATTCTTTAGAAAGAAGAATGCTTACCTTTTGTAGACGCTGCTCGATTTTGAAGGCTTCCAGGATGTTCTGACGTATCGGGACGGGCAGGTCGAGCGCGGATACAATGAAATCGGCCATCGCTCCCGGGTCATCGATGTTCATGGCCGCGATATAGGTTTCTTCGGGGAGGGTGGTGCTGAGCTTGACGCATTTCTCAAACAGCGCCAGCACGGCGCGGCGCAGCGCTTCGAGGGCGAGCGTTGATTCGGCGGCCTCTTCCACTACGACCTCGGCTCGCACGCGCATATAGGGTGTCTGCTGGGTATATTCCAGACGACGCATACGGCGTTGCCCGCGCACAAGAACGCTGATGGTGCCATCGGGCATTCTGAGCACGCGGTCAACGTAGCCTTCCACCCCGATCTCGTAGAGGTCGCCGGCGCCGGGGTCTTCCTGCTCCTCATTTAATTGCGTGACCACGAACAGGGTATGATTGCCGCTCATGGCCTCATCGATAGCTTTGATTGACTGGTCGCGCCCCACCAGCAGTGGCACTGCCACATTCGGTATCAACACGGTGTTACGGATGGGGAGTAGTGGAAGTTCCATGACTTCTCGCCGCTCTTTGCGGGCCAGGTTAAGGGCGTCGTCTGCTACTACGTCGTCGTCAAGCTGTTCTGGAGCCACGATCTGGATAGCCTTCTCCATAAAAAAAAGTTGCCCTCTCGCTCAATAAACATGGGTTTTCCTGAATATGTTCATCCATTATAACGTACCGGGACGCAAGAGGCAATCCGCCGCCGAGTTTTACCAGATGACAGGTACTTTCTATTATTAAGAGACGTTCTTGCGCGCTCATTACGAAAAAATGGAGGCCCCGGTTATCAGCCAAAAAGCATGAGCATGCGCCGCTCTTCATCTGAAAGGATGAACCGGTTGTTGCGCGCAACAGGGTAGATCGCGGCCCGCTCCCAGAGGGGGCCGGTGACGCTGGTGCCACTGCCGATCTGCACGCCGCGCTCCTTGAGAGCGTTGAGCAGTTCGCGGGCATTGAAGAGAAAGACGGACTCGATAACCCAGGGATTGGCGAGGCTGGATGGCAGGGCTTCCGGTCCGGCCAGTACGAGGTAGTAATCAGGGAGGGCGTCGGGCCTGATATTGAGCTGCCCGTCATGTTTGGGATGCCATTGTATATCGACGCTCTGGCCGGCCAGCGGGCCATGCGTAAAGCGCCCGTCGTAGCCTCTGTGCTTGCCCGACTCGTCGAGGGCAATCTTAAATATCTTCGAGGCAATATACTCCCCTACATTTCCTACCTGCGCCGGGCGACCAATCTGTGTCGCGATCTTGCTATCGATAGTATTCCTCGATTTGATAAGGCTGGCAAGCCAGGAAAGATCATCCATACTTCAATTGCTCCAAAAACTTTTTCCGGGTGAGGCCGAAGCGCCCCTTGATGCTCTCCGGGAGAGCCGTGCCGAGGAAATGGACCGGCCTCCCCTGATCGTCGATCTGGTAGTATCCGGTATATTTACGCATGCGCAGCGAGAGAATTGCAAGGGGCATGCTTATTACAAAGATGAGGGCAAAGCGCACCCATGCCCGTATCGCTGGGCGTACCTTTGGCTCGAAAAGCAGGCCGAAAACCCCGGTAGCCAGTGAAAAGATACTGGCTACTCCTTGAGAGAGTATGAAGTTTCTATGCACGCCGTAGCCGATGTTCAGCTCACCTGCCTGTCTGTGCGGCCAGTATGCAAGGATAACCAGTTTCTCCGGGACTGCGCGCTCAGGCTCTTTCATACAGAATCCATTCCTTTCCCATAGCCTTAAAGGCTCCTGCCTATCCAGGGAGTATCTCCGCTTTCACCTGGTCTACGAATTAGCGCGGGGAGAAGTTCTATCGCTGACCTGATAGGCCAGGCTTATCTGCCCCGGCCATGATGATGAAGTGTAAGAAAATAAACCGGCCGTCGTCTCCGGGCACAGCGGCGCGAGGGATCGCGCTCGCAGGCGCGCCAGAGCAGACCAGGCGCGATGATTGTCTTACCCTTCGTTATCATGGCACAGGTAAAGTGAAAGAGAGGCGATCTGCACAATGAAGGTTGCATGAAATGTGGCTGAATTTAGATGCTTTGTGAAGTCAAGCTGCCTGGATGTTTGCTGTGATGATCTTCCAGGAGCCGTCGGGCTGCTGCCCGACGATGTAGTAGCCCTGGTACTGCTGCTGCTGCGTGCCCGTACCGGAGGTCGCGTCGGAGGTTGCGGTGATGACGACGGGGACGCGCACCGTGCCGTCGCCCTGCTGCGCGCTATTGCCGAAGCCGATATCGTCGTGCCGCGTGTGGGCGAAGCCCTGGGCGAAAGTCTCGTAGCTCTGTGGATAATTGGCCCACAGGTTGTATGCCGCACGGTAATTCTTGTTATTGATGTCGGTATAATATTGTGTAATTACCGCCTGCGCCTCCTGCTCCGGGGTGAGTACGGGAGTTTGGGATGGCTGTGCCGTTGGGGATGACTGTGCCGGCGATGGCTGAGCCGTTGGCGGAACGCTGGTGGGCTGCGTTGTGGGGGCAGCGATGCTATGGCCGCTCAGGAACGACTGTAATTTGTCGGGCTGCACGATAAAGAGCGCCAGCGTGCCGAGGACCAGCAATAAGATAACCAGGATGACGAGCTTGAGCACCAGATTACTATTGCGTTTGCGCTCAGGTGCGGTTGCTGTATAGCTTCTTCCTGGGGGCGGTGCGAAGCCGGGATATGATGATCCCCGGGGCGGGTAGCCGCCGGAACTCTGCTGCATGTAACCTGGATAGGAGTCCGGGGGCGAGGGATAGCCGGGATCGGATGTATCGGAGAAAACAGGCGTTACAGGCGCCTGGATCCTCGCGACAGGCGTATGCGGTGCACCGTCATCCTGTAGCGTTTCGGCATGGGTCATGACTGTGGCATCGTCAGTGCTGGTCGGTTCCGCTGACTGGTTATACGGCGTGGGCGCTCCACAGCGCGGGCACGTGGCAGCGCCGGGCGGAAGCAGGAAGCCGCATTGACCACAGAACACCATAGCTACTGCATACTCCTTTCGGTCCCGAAGTTATCTCTAAAAATTATACGCTATATAGGGAAACGTTTCGTGCACGCGACGACCAAATCAGAGTTATGTAGAAGTTCTCTACTGTATATAGCTGCGCGATGATGAGTGTGAACGATCAAGATCGGGAAATCCTTACCGGTATCGTCCTGAGCGCCAGCGAAGGATGACATGCCTCGAGGTGTCGGAGGCGGACTTGCGCCGCAGGCTGCGGTGCCGGGGTATCATCCGGGAGCGGCGCTGCGTCCCTGCCCGATGGCCGAATCCAGGTGTCACTCTTCATCATCGCGCCGCCACGCACGAAAAGGGGGGCTGATCTTGAACGTTAAAGATCATCATAGCGTGTAGCAGAGCATATAACGGGTGAAACGTCCGCTATGAACGCGTAGCCCCGCACGATTAAGCCTCATGCCGCGACTTTCCAGATTCAGGTGTTCGTGAGTAAACGCGCGAATGCCTGCTCGCGCAACCGGCTCCGCTCTAATTGATCTCGCTGGAGCGTGGAAGCCAGGGCAGCAAGCCCCAGGGCCAGGTCAGTGAGGTCGCAGCGATTGATGGTATTCACCTGTTGGATCCAGGCCGGGCGAATGGTCTGTACGCCGTGCAGCGTACCGGAGATGGCCCCGGCCATGCTGGCGATCGAATCGCAGTCGCGGCCATAGTTCGCGCCGCCGAAGATACTCTGCTCGAAGTTGCCTCCGGCCACTACCAGCATACCGAGCGCGATGGGCAGCTCCTCGATGCTGTGTGTGCGGCTCGGCTGCCAGTTGTCGGTGCCGTTGCCCCGGTCACGGAAGTTATCGGCGGCGCCATCGTAGGGCCGCATGGCATCGCGCAAGGGGCCAATGGCGGCGCGCCAGTCGTGATAGTTGCGCGCGCAATCGACCACCGCCTGGATTGCGCTCAGCGTTCCCTCGCGCGCGACGGAGAGCGCGGTAGCTATCACCGTATCGACTGTGGCTCCCGGGGTGAAGGCTGCCGCAACGCAGGCCGCCATCACCCCGGCTGCTTCCAGGCCATAGCTCGTCTGATGCGCGCTGAAAATCTCGATGGCCTCGCGGTAGGCAGCCTGGGGATCGCAGGCGTTGACGATGCCGACGGGAGCCGCGTACATCGCCGCCCCGCAGTTCACCATGTTGCCGACGCCGCCCAGGCGCGGATCCGCGTTGGCGAGGCGCAGGCGCATCAACAGCCACTTCTCAGGATAAAAGAGGCGCTCGATCAGCGGCATCTCGCGCTCGTGTTCGGCGATCCAGCGCGGCTCGTCGGCGATCAGTGGTACGATGCGGCGGGCGAAACGGAAGACATCCAGGTGATTATCCGCTTCGAGATAGATGCGAGAGAGTACCTGTACCATGTGCGTGTCGTCCGTGTAGCGGCCATCGCCCTTGATGCGCCCCGTGGGTGTGGTCCAGGACGCGACAAAATCGCTGATCTCTCCGTAGCGCTCGCGGATCTCAGCCGGTGGCAGTCCCTCAACGGGCGCTCCCATCGCGTCGCCAACCGCGCCGCCATAAAGGCAGCCAAGAACTTTATCCAGAAGTATGCTCGAATGTGGGCCTGTCATTGTTTCTCCTTTGTGCGTAGATATACAATCCTAACTATGCGGTACAGGCAAGTATCCTGTCAATGGAGATTCTCAGGGGAAGCGCGTCATGTTTTGGTCCCTCTGTATCTTTCCCAGACACCTCAGCGCCTACCGCGCTTCGTACAGGAGGGATAGAGGACAGACCGAGATTGGCCGCGATGATGCGGAGCGCCACTACGTTCCTACCGCGCTTCGTACAGGAGGGATAGAGGACAGGCGGCGTCCGCAGGACGCCGCCTGTCCTCTATCCCTCCTGGGAGCCACCGCAGGTGGCGACGAGTGCAGAAGAAGACGCGCCTCCCTTTTCCAGCGCCCTTGAAATTTCGGGGGCAGTGTGCTATGTTATAATTTATAGTTGCATGGTTGTGCAGCTATTCAAGGAAATTTTGTACAGAACAATGATTTGTCGATGCAATGGAGCAGCGATGACAGGAGAATCTCGTGAGGACAGGTGCCAGGAGCGCACCATTCATGCTGAACATGTACTGGCGGTACGGCGCAATCTGCTCTCCGTTGATGAAGCAATGCGTGTAGCAGACCTCTTCGCCGTCCTGAGCGATCCAACGCGTTTACAGGTCGTACATGCGTTGCTGAACGCGCCGACGGGCGAATTATGCGTCTGCGACCTTGCCTGCGGGCTGGGACGCGATGATACTACCATTTCGCATCAGTTGCGCGTCTTACGCGATCAGCAGGTGGTAGCGATGCGCAAGGTTGGCCGTGTCGTCTACTATCGGCTCGTGGATGAGCATATTCGCCAGTTGCTCAGGATGGGTATGGCCCACACGCATGAAGCGGACCCGGCCAGCGCTGAATTTCAGAGAGGAGCATCAGCGTGAGCACTCAAATGACCGATCATGTTATGCGTACCGGGAAGCATATGCATAATCATACGCATGGCATGGCAAAACAGACGCTGCGCCTGGCCTTTTTCCTGACGCTCATCATACTCGCGGTAGGCGTTGCTGGCGGCCTGCTCGCGAACTCACTGGCCCTGCTGTCGGATGCCGGCCATATCGTGACCGACCTCTTCGCGCTTGGCCTGGCCTGGTTTGCCGCCGGGCAGGCGGAGCGGCCATCGAACGAGCGCAAAACCTTCGGCTATCATCGCGTGGGCATCCTGGCCGCGCTGCTCAACGCTGTGTCGCTGATCGTCATTGCTGTCGTCATTTCCTGGGAGGCAATCCAGCGCTTTCAGCATCCCGAGCCGGTGCAGCCGCTGATTATGTTTGGTGCCGCAGCCATTGCGATTCTTGTCAATCTCACTATCGCCTTTGGACTGCGCAAAGAGGGCGATAATCTCAATGTGCGCGCCGCCGTTTTGCATGTACTGGGGGATGTGGGCGCATCGGTAGGCGTCATCGTCGCTGGCACCGTGATCCTTCTTACCGGCTGGACACTGGCCGACCCCATACTCTCCATCGGCATTGCTATTCTTATCGCCGTGGGTGCGTGGCGTATCCTGCGTGAGACGACGGATATTCTGCTGGAGGCTGTGCCGCACGATATCTCAATCTCGAATCTGGTGAGAGATATGAGGAACGTCAAAGGGGTGCAGGATATTCATGATCTCCACGTCTGGAGTATCGCCAGCGGCATGCATGCCCTTTCCTGTCACGTCCTGATTGATAACCTCCCGCCCAGCGCCAGCGCATCTATCCTCCAGTCGCTCACTGCTGTTCTCAACGAGAAGTACCGCATCGGCCATTCAACCATTCAATTCGAGTGCAATAGCCACGAGGGCGCCTGCTGCCGCACACAGGATCTCTACTGTCACCTGGGATGTGCCGATGGGCATGATCACGATCACGCAACAAAGAAAAGCATTCCCCAGGCTCAGCGGGTGCAGTGATCGAATGTAACCTGTTAGAATTGATAAGATAAGTTTAGAATTGATAAGATAAGTGCCTCCGGGTGAGATGCGTTTTATCACCCGGAGGCTTTCTGCAAACTCGAATGGCCTCGTCCACTAATGAGGCTGATTACGGATAGCCCGCCAGATGGGGCTATCCAGGAAGTGGTTGTCATATAGCTCCTGGGTTGCCATCAGCTCCGTCAGCGTCGCCTCTCCCCGGCTTACACGCTCGGCCAGGCGGAAGTATCCGAAACGCGGAATACCTGGCGCCTGAACGATCAGGAAATCGGCGAACTGGCCGGAGATGGTGGCAAAGGCATGCGCCATGTTGGGTGGAACCACCACCAGCTCTCCTTTCCCGGCGGTAATTACTCGCTCGCCGGCAAGCACTTGCAGTTGCCCATCCAGGACGTAGAAGAGTTCTGCGGATTTGCTGTGTGTATGCGGCCTCGCTCCTTCGATTCCTTCTCCCATCATCGTTCGCATAACGCTGAGTGCGCCTCCCGTCACATCACTATCGGCAAGCAGGCGGGTGGAAAGCTGTGGCAGACCAAGAACCTCCGCGTCGGCCTCTCGCACCACGATAGCATCATCAAAACTCGGTACGATCAAAGTCATCTCAGTATCCTTTCTGTCCTTGACACTAAGCAAGCGATCTGCTACTATCTTAACATTAAAATAGTAACTGATAAATTGCTTAATGTCAAATATATTAATACTAAGATTAATAATATTGAGAGGAATATATGGCTGATGCGATTGATGCCGTGATCGAGCAATGGCGTCGAGAGCGCCCGGATGTTGACATCTGGCCGATGAGCACGCTTGGGCGGATCGTGCGGCTGTCGCGCATACTGGAGAGAGAGTACAAGAAGTTCTTCGCCGAACATGGCCTGGAGCCATGGGAGTTCGACGTGCTTACCACGCTGCGCCGCTCAGGGGAGCCAGATGGTATGACGGCGAATGCCTTGCTCAAGGCGGCGCTGGTCACTTCCGGGGCGATCACTCATCGTATCGACCGCATGGAAGACAGGGGCCTGGTCGAGCGCGTGCGCGACCAGAGTGACCGCCGCTCCGTGCGTGTGCGGCTCACCCCGCATGGACGCGAACTTATAGATGGGCTGCTCAGTCTCCATGTAGCGTATGCAGCGCGCATGCTCCAGCCTCTAGACCCGGAAGCGCGTGAACAACTTGCGAGCGTGCTGCGTACACTGCTGGAGTCCCTGGGCGACACATCTCTGCAATCCCGGGCCGATCTGGATTAACATGTATATTGCTGACCAGGTTCGGTCATGTCATCCTGAGCACCTATGTATCACCCTGAGCGGTGTGAGCCGTAGCCCGGAGGAACGAAGGGGAAGGATCCGCCTGCGCCCAACCTGCGGATCCTTTCCCTTCGCTTTTGCTCAGCGGCTCGGCTCACGCCGCGAATGATGACATGCTCGCCGCTTCCTGGCCGTTTTATGTGCTTCCGGTGCGCAGCTTATAGACCTTGATGGCGATCTGGAGTGTGAGCCAGTTGCTGCGGTCCTGTAGATCGATATCGCAGAGCGACTGGAGGCGTTCCAATCGCTGGATGAGCGTGTTACGATGCACGAAGAGACGATCCGAGGTCCGCGTGAGGTTCCCCGCGCACTCCAGGTACGTTTCCAGCGTATCCAGTAAATCAGTATTTTTGCGCCGGTCATAGCTATCGATGCGCGCGATCTGATCCTGGTATACGTCGCGCAGATCGTCCATATGCGCGATTTTATAGAGATAGCGGTAAACCCCCAGGTCGTTGAAATGTGTCACAATGGGCTGCAATCTGCTCTCACTCCATTTATCCTGGCGCAGATCCTGACCCATTTGCAGCGCCTCACTGGCTTCGGCGAAGCCACGCCGGTAATCGCTGATATGCTGGCAGGCGTTGCCGATACCGATAGAGAGGCAGACGTTGTACTCGCTGTGCATCTGGTGGGCGAGATCCTGTAGCCAGGCTTTCAAGCGCCCCCCGCTGAGATCCTTGTTGAGTGGAACGATACAGGTGAGCAGATTTTCGCGCTCATAGAAGATCGAAGCGGGGTAGGCGTCCAGAATACGCCGCCGCACCAGCGTACCGATTCGCTTGTAGGCGGTTTGCAACGAAATTCCGTGTGTAGCTGCGTTCTCCTCAAATGTGCGTCCGCGTTCATCTTTGCCTGGCCTGGCGATGAGCGCGCCATCCTCCCCGTTCTCGCCCACGTAGGCGGTTTCAAGCATAACCACGGCATGCGGCCTGGTCAGATCGTAGCCGAGAAAGTGCGCCCGCTGGCGCAGCGATTCGTCGGAGTCCGATGTGCCATGCATCAGATCGTCGAAAAAGCCTTTGACCAGGTTCTTCTGCGCCAACTGGTTAACCAGGTAGCTATTTTTGATGGCGATGGCGGCCTGATTCGCTATCGTCGTGAGCAAGGTCTGATCTTCGGGCGTGAACCTGCGTGCCTTGCTAAAATAACAGTTGAGCAGGCCGAGATGTTCGGTGGCGGCGATCAGCGGGGCCGAGAGCAGCGCGCGGTACTGCGAGTCGGGCAGCGGGTTCAGCCGCTCCAGCATGGCGCTGTGCAGTTCCGCACTCGGGCCGCCGGGCGTATGCGGCTGCGCCTCTTTGAGTGTCTGTAATTGTTCCAGGGTGTGCTGGTCCATGTCGATAGTATGCAGGGCCACGCGTTCGTTGAGGCCGGGCGACATGGCGCGCACCGTGAGCCGTCGCGGATGATAGGGCGACTCCCCCTCGCGCTCGCGAGCCGGTTCCATGAGCATAATAGCGCAGAGATCGGCCTCCATGATCTGGAGGGTAAGCGTTGCCAGCGAGCGGAGCATATCGTCGAGATAAAGGCCCGAACTCATTGTCTGGCTCAGGATCGAGAGCGAGGTTAAGATGCCAAGCTTGCGCTGTGTATTCTCGTAGAGCTGCGCGTTCTCTATCGCACTCGCCGCCAGGGCGGTAATATTGCCGATGAACGTGCGATGCTGCTCTGTAAATTCGTGAGGCGCGACGGCCTGGAGCGTCACAACGCCGATGAGATGACGATCCTTCGCCATGATGGGCACGGTCAGGATCGATTGAAACTTCTCTTCTTCCAGTTCAGGAAAATAGCAGAAGCGCGGATCGGACATTGCCTCCTCTCGAAGATAGACGGGCTTACGATGCAGGGCGACCCAGCCTGCAATGCCCTCGCCCAGCGCCATTGTGATCTTGCCCACCAGGTGCCGGTACTGCCCGGTTGTGCTCGCGAGCGTCAGGCGTTCCTTATCTTTATCGTAGAGATAGATAAATGCAACGTGACAGGAAGTGGCACGGACAACAGCGTCCACAAGGTGATGGAGCACTTCATCAAGCCTCAACGTTGAGCCGACGGTTGAGATCACTGCATTGAGCAAGGCGTTTTCTTGTGCCTGCATGGCGAGTGCGTCGTGCAGCGCCCTGTTCTCTTTGCGCAGTTCTTCGATAGATTGGGCCGCCGGTTGGGTGGTGCATGAGGATGAATGATGGTCGAGGCCAGGCTCAAAAGACATGCAACCTCCTGATAGCGTTATGGGCGACCAGCGCGCAGTGAATAGTTTCGGGTTCACGACGCTGGTCGCCCTATGGATACTACGTACATATTTCTCTACCAATCATTGTACCTATTTTCGGCCCTGGCGTCCAGTCTCGTACACTTGAGTTTTTGGGATAACTGGTCGCTTGGCTGTCTCTTCCAATTCTGCTATAATGTGCATAGCCCACTGGTGCGGGCATGCCATGCCACGCTGCATAATCATTCTTTTCCTGTGCCGTATTTCTTGTTATGTGCCTTTTTGAGGCAAGGAGGGTCCCTTTCATGGCTTCGGATACCGTCACCATTCCAGAACTTGGAGCGGGTATCGAGACACATGGTATCGAGCGTGTCTCGCCTGCTACACGCTCTCATGTTCGCATCTTCGACAACTTTACGATGTGGCTCTCGGCCAACCTGGTCATCTCAACCGTCGCTCTTGGGGCAATCGCCATCCCCGTCTTCGGCCTCGGGTTCTGGGATAGTATTGCCGCTATTATTCTCTTTAATGCCCTGGGAGTGCTCCCGGTGGCCTTTTTCTCCACCCTCGGTCCCAAACTGGGGCTGCGCCAGATGACGATTTCGCGCTTCTCCTTTGGCTGGGTTGGAGCCATAATCATGGCGATTTTTAACGTGGCCGCCTGTATTGGCTGGTCCGCCGTCAATGTGATTGTCGGCGGGCAACTGGTGGCCGCGCTGAGTGGGGGAGCTGTTCCGCGCTGGGCCGGTATCCTTATCATAGCCATTCTCACCACACTGGTCAGCATCTATGGTTACAAGTACGTGCATCGCTATGAGCGCTTTGCCTGGTTGCCTATGGCTATCATCTTCCTGATCCTGCTGGTGATCGCGGGTCCAAAGATGTCGATGGTGCCGACGCCGGCGATGAATATTGCCTGGCTGGCCTCCTTTATCTCCTTTGGGGGCGCGATCTATGGCTTTGCCACCGGCTGGAGTTCGTATGCGGCTGACTACAACGTCAATCAGCCGGAGCAGACACCGGCCAGCCGCGTCTTCTGGCTTACCTTCCTGGGGGTAACAATTCCCTGTGTCCTGCTGGAAACCCTGGGTATGGCACTGACCACCGTCGCGGCGTATCACGGCAAGGGCGGTGGTGATCTGCTGGCCGCTGTGCTCTCGCCACTTGGTGGCATCGGGAAGATCCTCCTGGTCTTGCTGGCGCTGAGCGTTGTAGCCAATAATATTCCCAACGACTACAGCCTCGGCCTCTCTATGCAGGTGCTCGGAAAGTCCTTCCAGCGTGTCAACCGTGCGGTCTGGACGCTGATCGGGGCGGTCATCTATGTCCTGATCGCCATCCCTTCCGCTGCCAACTTCAATGCTACTCTGGAAAACTTCCTGTTGATTATCGCCTACTGGCTCGGTCCCTGGGCCATCATCCTGATTCTCGAACACTTTGTATTCCGCCGTGGCAGATATAATGTCGAGGATTGGAATACGCGCGACAGGCTTCCGCTGGGGTGGGCAGCGATTGTAGCGATGGCTATCGGACTCTTCGGCGTGTATCTGGGTGCCGCCCAGGCGCTCTTTGTCGGGCCGCTTGCGCGCCTGATCAATCCGCCCTACGGGATGGATATCGGCTTTGAACTGGGCGTCATCTTTGCTGGTATCGCTTACCTCATCCTGCGCCGTATTGAACTGAATGCCACCAATCGCCGGGGCATGGTCGAGGGTGTCGAGGTCGTCGCCAGCAGATGACGGTCGGCTCCCCGGCGCTTTGTGGCGTGGGTGGAATACCCGGAGGTGGGCCAGCACAAGACCCCCACCCGGCCACCCAACCGCTCCTGGCCCCTACGGTGGCTATGAAACGATGCCGGGCGTAAATCGTACCACCGTAGGGGTCAGGGGCGGGGCAGCGGGGTGGTGGGGCCTTGTGCTGGCCCATGTCATTTTCCAATGAATTCGCCATCGAGAGGAAGTTTTCATGGATTACGATCTGATCATTCGTCGCGCCCTGCTGCATCGCCGGTCGGGGCCTGTTGATATCGCTATCCAGGATGGGCGCTTCGCTCGTATCTCCTCCGATCTTTCCCCTGAGAGCGCCCGCCGGACAATTGATGCGCGGGGACGGCTGGTCGTCCCGCCCTTCATCAACGCGCATGTACACCTGGATGCCGTGCTCACCGTGGGGCAGCCACGTTACAATAGCAGCGGTACGCTGCTGGAAGGCATCCAGATCTGGAGCGAGCGGAAACCGTCGCTCTCGCATGAGGATGTCAAAAACCGCGCGCTGGAAGAGATCCGCTGGGAGGTGGCGCAGGGGACGCTGCACATCCGCAGCCACGTTGATGTGTGTGATCCCAACCTGACGGCTCTGCGCGCTCTCATCGAGGTGCGCGAGGAGGTGCGCGATATCTGCGACTTGCAGCTTGTGGCCTTCCCGCAGGATGGCATTCTCTCCTTTCCCAACGGGCGCGAGTTGATGCGCAGGGCGATGGAACTGGGCTGCGATGTGGTTGGCGGCATCCCGCACTACGAATGGACCTATCAGATGGGCGTGGAGGATGTCCATTATGCCTTCGCTCTGGCGAAAGAGTTCAACCGCGATGTCGATTGCCACTGCGATGAGACCGATGATCCCATGTCGCGCTTCACGGAGATCATGGCGGCGGATACGATAGAGCAGGGATGGCAGGAGCGCGTCACGGTGAGCCACTGCACGGCGATGCACTCCTACGATAATGCCTACGCCTTCAAGCTTATGCGGCTGCTGGCGCGCGCACAGGCCAATGTCATCGCCAATCCCTTCGATAACGTCGTGCTCCAGGGGCGCTTCGATACCTATCCGAAGAGGCGTGGTATCACGCGCGTCAAGGAACTGCTGGAGGCGGGCGTCAACGTGGCACTGGGGCACGACTCGATCATGGATCCCTGGTTCCCGCTGGGTAGAGGCGATATGCTGGCCGCCGCCCAGCTCGCGCTCTTCCTCTGCCATATGAGCGGCTACGAAGAGATCAACAGCGTGCTCGATCTCATTACTACGAACGCCGCCAGAGCGCTGCGCATTCAGGACCGCTATGGCATCGAAGAAGGGAAGCCCGCCGACTTTCTCGTACTTGATGCGCCCTCGGCTTTTGAGGCCCTGCGCCTGGTTCCGGCCCGGCTCCATGTCTTCAAGGGCGGGCGTGAGGTGGCGAACACGATGCCCGCTCGCAGCATGCTGAGGCGCGGCGATAGCGACGAGTGGCAGCCTGTTACCTTCCGGCCCTGACCGGACTTCTCAGCGCTTGCGGCGCTTTGCAACCGTCAATGTGGGTGGCGGGTGCGGCGGACACAATCCGCCGCACCCGCCACCCACACTGACGGTTAAGCCGCTGGAGGCGGCGAAGAGATCTGAACGGTTATAAAATATTAACTGCCCTTGCCGCTATTAGCGCAATGATGAGGATAGAGAGGATCGACTCGATCATCATCAACGTTTTAGCCGTGCGCGTCAGGGGAAACGTGTCGGTTGGACTGAACGCGGTTGCAGTGGTGAAGGCTACAAAAACGTAGTCAAGGAAGTGCGGCGCCCAGTGTCCATCGCTATTTCCGCCCATCTGCTGTTGCGGAAACATCAGATCCTCCGCCTGGTGGCCTTTCTGGTGCCTCTTGCGCGGCCCCCCGCCATCGATTTCCCAGTACCAGAGCGCAAAGACGAGGATGTTGGAGAGCCAGAGCAGCCCCGCCTCGCGCAGCAGATTCGTTGCCTGCGTTTGCGTCCTTCCCGGCAGGGTGAGGATCATCAGGGCAATGCCGATAATCAATGCCAGGGTGACGATGCTCAGGAGGATGAGGCTGAAGATACGTGTTGTTGCGTGAGAAAGGGGGCGGCCCATGAACCAGGCAATGCAGAGGGGCAATAACAAGACGATTTCGATTGCCAGGGGCAGCCAGCTTGGTCCCACCGTCACACGTTCGGGCAGCGCCGCGTAGAGAATGCCGAGCGCTAATGCGCCGATGGCAGCGGCCCAGCGCGGCGCCATCGAGGCTTTTTGGGGTGGTTGCTGTGAAATATTGGATGCCGTCTGCTGAGGTGGCCGGGTTTCGTTGCCTGCGTCCATCTTTGCCATGTCTCCCGCTCGAACAAATTTGTGCCCCCGTCATCACTATTGTACTGCTCTCTACTCTTACTGGCAACCTTCTCTGTCCTGCGCGGGGCTATGTAATGCTCCCCACCCCACGCCCGAAAGGAAGAGTCTGGGTGGGGACACCCCGCGCCCCGCAAGGGGGCGGCCGCCCCCTTGACCCCCGCTTCTGGCGAGCATTACATAGCCCTGGTCCTGCACACACATCCCTTCTTTTCGAGCAGGGCGAAGTCCTGCTGTCCGGGGGCTGTGCACAAAATGACAATATGTTCATAAAATGCCGTAGCGCGTGCAAAATGGCCCCGCTTCTGCTATAGTAGAGTGGTGCTAAAATGTTGGTGTGAGAATGCGTTGCTATCAGGTGTAGGGAAGACTGCGGATGATGGATGTGGGACGACGGTCCGAACAGATAAATGCATCGAGTATATTGAGCGCGCTGCTCAGCGAGTTCAGCGCGATCACTGACCATCGCACTTTGCGCGATAGTTTACCCCGGCGTCTGGCAAAGCTGCTCAGGTGCCGCTGTGTACTCTTCTACCAGCGCCTCGGCGAGACCCTGCAATTCGCCTCCGGCTCCTACGATGATAAGCCGGGCTGGTCTGCTCCCCTGCTTGCCGTTGCCCATATCAATCCCATCAACGTGAACAGCGATGTGCCGGAGGCATGCGCCTGGCGGGAACAGCGCGTCGTGGTGGCGCCGGAGCGCTGCCCGACACTCGCGGCTGCGCCCCTGATCTATCGACGGCGCGGCATCGGCGTGCTGGCCGCTGTACGTGGGCAGCATACAGAGAAAGCGCAGGGAGCCGATTACTGGACCGAGGATGAGGCGCTCATTCTGGAGGCGGCCGCCGGTATCGTTGCGCTGTTACTGGAGAATGCGCGCCTGCTGGAGCGTGACAGGGAACGCATCCATGAACTCTCGCTGCTCAATAGTATCAGCGGCCAGGTGAATTATGCGCTCTACGATCAGGAGAGGATACGCGGCCTGCTCATACAGCGCACAAAAGAGATTGCTGGCGTTGATCGCTACGCGCTGATCGATCCCGCCTTGCCCGATCCGACCTCGTGGGTAACGCCTGCCCTGCGCACGCTGCTCTTGCAGCGTTTTGATAGGCAGAGGGCACCCGCGCCCCTGCTGATTGAGCGCATCGGAGAGGCGGGCATGCCACAGATTGACGACTATCTCAGGCAGTTGCCACCAGAGGTCAAGACCTTCTTTGCGATCCCTCTACTCAGCGGACGCGGCCCCGGACGCCGCCGTTCTTCCCGGCAGCACGAGGAGGGCGGCGCCACTCAGGAGAGCGCGCAGGAACGGCGCGTCCTGGGGATCATTGCCGGCGCCTATCACCGTGCGCGTAAAGTACGCCGCGAGGAACTTATCTTGCTCCAGGTTCTGGCGAGCCAGTGCGGTGTGGCATTGGAGAATATGCGCCTGATCGATGAGAAACG
>Ga0209810_1001898_pt1 | contig 27946 bp, 24 predicted proteins | sample Coa_R1_7_FD_187159 | JGI IMG/M metagenome (GOLD analysis project Ga0209810, IMG submission 187159) | Surface soil microbial communities from Centralia Pennsylvania, which are recovering from an underground coalmine fire - Coalmine... | ecosystem: Environmental > Terrestrial > Soil > Unclassified... | reverse complement strand
GGCCGAAGTTATCTACGACGCAGGAGACTTTCGGCGACTCGTTCGCATACAGGCCCGCCTCGTCGCCAGCGTGAATGGTGGCGAGAACGCCGAGGAAGACGGCGAGATGGCCGCCAGCGGAATCGCCGTCCGAGCAAATGCGCCTGCTATCCAGGTTCAGCTCAGCGGCGTGGGCGCGCATCCAGCGAACCGCCAGTTGTACATCTACCAGTTGCGCGGGCCAGATCAGTCGGGGTTGCAGCTTGCCGGTCGCCAGCCGGTAATCAACATTGATAACCACAAAACCCAGCGCGGCAAGGTTTTTGCAAAGCATAGTATCGGTCTTCTTATCTCCATACATCCAGCCGCCGCCATGAATAAGAATCACGCCCGGTCGCGGCGTTGTCGCCCCTTCCGGTTGGCAGATATCCAGTTTCTCCTGCGCCAGCGGCCCGTAAGCCACATTCTGCTGCCAGGAGACCCGATATTGCAGCGGATACAGGAGTGAGGCCGGTTGCTTAATAACAGTTAAACTACCCTGACTTTGCCCTCCACAGGAGACGAGGATGAAGAGAAAGATCAAGCCTACAAACACATGAAAATAAGGACGAAGTTCGCTTCGTTTCCCCGCCTGGCCCATTGCATGCCCTTTCACATCTCAAACGGGAGGATGCTACTACGAACACTATTTCTCAGGTGTCTCTACCTCATCCTTATTATACACTATATACTCAGCATTTTGTATAATTTTGAGGAGAATTTTGCGAGTGAAGAAAAACTGATATGGGCATGCAGAGAGAAGAGAAGCGACTGAGGCGAGCAGGGAGCAGTATTGGAGCCAGGGCGGAGCTGGCCTCCGCCCTGGCTCCAACACTCCAACCACTATGCATAACATGTCCCGGCCAACTTTTTCATGTCATGCCGCAAGCAGCGCCTGCCTCACCGCCGGGTCAACGCTCTCGCCCACGTTCACAGCGTCGGCGCCCAGGTAATACCTGAAATTTTGACCTGCGAGACGTAGCGCAGCCAGCATCTCCGCATCGGGCGTCACATCCGGCTCCCACCACCAGCGCGAGATGTTCCAGGTCGTGTTTTCAAGCCGCGCATCCATGCGGGCGACGAAGCGATCTTTGTAGAAGACGGGCAAGACGTAGTAGCCCCACCTGCGCTGTTCGAGCGGTTTGTAGACTTCCCAGACATAATCGAAGTTGAAGAGATGCAGCATGGCCTTGCGGTCCCACAGCAGGCTGTCGAGCGGGCCGAGGAAGAGCAGGCGCGGCTCCGGTTCTGGCGCGTCGAGCAGTTTGAGCGCGCTGGCGGGCATATAGTAGGTCCACGCTTTTTCTGTGCGCTCGCCCACCTGTACCGGTACAAGTTGCCCGGCCTGCGCCAGTTCCATAACGGCCCGCGTGCATTGCGCCCGGCTACCGCAGCCGCTCCAGATGGCCGCATCACTGTTCGGGCGCAGCAGCCCGGCAGCCTGGAAGCGGCGTTGGACGATCCAGCGATGAAACGCCTCCTCGTCCAGTAATGGCTGCGCCTGATAATACTGTGCAGGAATCACGCGCTCTGGCAGATCATAATAATGCCGCCCGTTTTTGCGATGATGCGTCACCAGTTGCCCGCAGGCCCACAGCGAACGCATAAGTCGCTTCACCCGCGTCTGCCCGTACCAGCTATGGATCATTTCGGATACGCGCGAGCGGTCCTCAAATTCCAGCGGCGAGAGCGGCCCCTGCTCTCTGATAGCGGCCAGCACGGCAGCCGCACCCTCCGCGTCAGCCCGCAAAATCTCACGATCATGATAGGGCCGGTACCGCTCGCGAATCAGCGCACGCATCGGCCAGTCCTCGACGGGAACAAGGCACGCCTGCTTATCCCAGGCATCGTACATCACGCGCTGGCCGTAAGCCGCCTCCTGCCAGTCATCGACACGGTAGCCGGGGACACGCGCCTGCAAGACAAGATCGGGATTGCGCCCAAGCGGGTTGAGCGGGTCATACTGCACCGTCCCCAACCGCTCAAGCACACCCGCGATATCCGTTGGCCTGAAGTGGTAAAGCGCAAGAAAGCGGCGCGCCTCTTCGTAGGAAAGTCGCATTACTGTTGTCTTTTCCGCGTCTTTCAGCATGTTCTATCCCTGCCTGTTGCCCCTTAAAAGGCTACCTCATCGGTTGGCTTCACCCGAATCCGGTGTTCGCCGGCCCAGAAAGAGTCCAGCGTGTTGTTATGGTGCGCGATAATCTGCTCCGCCGTCAGCACATCGCTATCCTCTGTAGTATGCGCATCACTCACCAGCGTCACATCGTAGCCGACCGAGACGGCGCGCCGCGAAGAGGTGTCCACGCAATAATTGCTCTGCGCGCCCACGATCACGAGATGTTTGATGCTCCGTTTCTCCAGCTCCTGCTGAAGCGTTGTATCGTAAAACGAGTCGGGGGATTGTTTGTGAACGACCGGTTCGCCCTCCTGTGGGGCAATCGCCGGGTGAATCTGCCATTCCGGCGTGCCGACCTTCAGATAAGGGTCATTGTGCTGCACATAAATCACCGGCACGCCCGCCGCCCGCGCCTTCGCCAGCAGTGTCCCGATATTCTCCAGCACCTCTTTCCCTCTATATGCCGCTTCGATAATCTCCACCTGCGTATCGATAACCACCAGCGCCGTGTCCTTCTCTGTCTCTGCGCTCATAAGCCTGCTCTCCTTTTCAAACGAATGTTCGAAATTTTGTCGTCTGCAAACAGTGTACCACGAAAAGCGGCTATATTACGCCCTGATTTTTGCGGAATTTTGTGGTATAACAAACAACACCGACCGCGTCCCCAGGCGAAACGCGGTCGGTGCGTGGCACCTCATTGTGTCGAATTGTTGGAGCGAACGTTGTTAGCAAATGAGGTGGTCATTTGTGTTGTGTATTGTGTAAGGCAGGTCTGATGGAGCCTGGTGTTCTCTCTGTCTCTGCACCTCCTTTCCGCTCTGCTAGCGATCCATTGTTCCTTTCGTCTGTCTGTTCGCTTTGCTTGCTTGCTTCGTATTGCGGAGTGGTATCATGCATACAGTCGCGTTGACGTTTCAGCGCGCTCACTTCCTGTACGCACTCTTAGAGTAGCCGCTTTTTCTCAAGAAAAGCGCAGGGAAATGTAAGAAAATTGTAAGATAACCGTAAATAGACCTTTCTACCGAAGGTGAGGAGCGAACCATGTATTTTCCGACGACGCGGGTGCTGACGGTGCTGGAAATGCTGCAATCGCACCGGCAATTGAGCGGGCCGGAACTGGCTGAGCGGCTGGAAGTCAATATTCGCACGGTGCGCCGCTATATCATGATGTTGCAAGACCTGGGCATCCCCGTCGAGACGGTGCGCGGGCGGCACGGCGCCTATCGCCTGCGTCCCGGTTTCAAGTTGCCGCCCCTCATGTTTACCGAGGATGAGGCGCTGGCGGTGACGCTGGGCCTGCTGGTGGCCCGCCGCCTCGGTCTGGCGGTCGCCGCGCCGGATGTCGAGGGCGCGCTGGCAAAGGTTGGGCGCGTGCTGCCCGCCGCCCTGCGCGAGCGCGTTCAGGCGGTGCAGGACATCCTCATCCTCGACTTTCCCGCCTCCGAGGCCCCACCGGCCAGCGACGTGGTGGTCACGCTCTGCGCCGCCGCCCAGCTCGGCAGGCGTGTGTGGCTGCGCTACCAGGCATGGCAGGCCAACGTGACCGAACGTGCCGTCGATGTTTATGGCATCGTCTGCCGCGACGGCTTCTGGTACGCTGTCGGCTACTGCCACCTGCGCCAGGATGTGCGCGTTTTCCGCCTCGATCGCGTCCTGCAAGCCGAAATACGCGCAGAGACCTACACGCGCCCCGCCAGTTTCGACTGCCTCGAACATGTAGCGCGTGCCGTCGCCCTCATGCCCGATAAATGGCTGGTTGAGGTACTGCTGGAAACATCGTTAGAGGAAGCAAAATACGAGGTGCCCCCTACCCTCGCCGTCCTGGAAGAAACAGAGGGCGGTGTCCTCATGTGCTGCTATACGAAAAATCTGGACTGGCTGGCCCGCGTCCTCGCTCGTCTGAACTGCCCCTTTGTCGTGCGCCAGCCGCCTGAACTGCGCGTCGCCCTCAAACGGCTGGCCAACCACCTCACGCTAATGGCTGAACGTGAATCTTGATACTGCCTTCACAACCGCACCCAGGCCAGCCGACTCAGCCGATTGCACCCAGGCCAGCCGCATCCAGATCAACCGCCACACATAGCCCGCCACCCAGGCCAGCCGCACCCAGGCCAGCCGCAAGGGCTGGCCCTACTATATACGGCGGTAGCGCCAGTGGCGCTGCCAATTCCCTCGGCAACTGGTTACTCAAGAATTGCCCGGTTATATATACGGCGGTAGCGCCAGTGGCGCTGCCAATTCTCAGTGCGGCGGCATGCTGAGGGCGCGTATAGTAGGGCCAGCCCTTGCGGCTGGCCTGGGTGGCGGGCTATGTGTGGCGGGCTATGTGTGGCGGGCCTGGGGGTCGGCCTATGTGTGGTCGCAGAGAACCCACCATCAATTGGCGGTTGTATCGGCTCCTTGCGGCGGACCTGAGTGTGGTCGGCCTGGGATGATGAGCTAATGAAATCCCATCCACGCCTTTCTCCGCTCCCACTCAGGGCTATCAATACCATCACCGCTATCAACTCCCCACTTCCACGCCGCCAGATCGAGAACAATCAATGCCACAAGCAAGAAGAGAATAGTCTCCATAACGTGCCTCCCGTTGGATTGGCTGGCTGACTGCTAATAATTGATGTACAGGGACGTAAGATCACTGAATCTCGTAGGCGCCGATTTATCGGCAATATGCGGTTGCTATGGCTTCTCAGGCCGATAAATCGGCGCCTACAGGGTGGCATTCCGGTGGTAGATTTCACAGGTCAGGCCGAGACATTGCCTGGTAGGCCAACTTGCTCCAACTTCCGGCCCCACTTCACGAGAACATAGCCGAGACGCGCCGCTTGCTGCCTGGGAGATGTGCGCGCTTTTTTCCCTGGCTTCGCCGCTGCCGCGAGCCGCTCCTGTTCCGCCTCGCGCAACAACTCAGCCTGCCGATTGCGTACCAGAACTTCATAATCTGCTGTGAACATCGCTTTCTCCTTTTTCCTGTTGCTGCCCATTCCCTGTTTCCACAGGTTCGTGGCCCATTGACAGAACCGGTATAACCATCTAAAATATATTTGATGGTTATATTATAACCTCCAGTTGCTAACCTGTCAAGGGTATTTTGCCAGTTATTGGGAGATGTGATAAACTGGCAGACAGGAGGATGTATATGGTTGCAAGCGAGATAGAGCAGGTGCCGTCTTTTGATCTGTCCGCGAACTGGCTGTGCCTGGACTTTGTCAATACTTTAGAGAATCGTCTAAAAGAAAATATTCACGAATATCTCAATAGTTATGCCGATCTTATCGCCTGGAGTCAGCAGGCGGGACTGCTGACGGAAGCGGGGGCGCAGCGGCTGCTGGCGGAGGCGAAAGGTAATCCTGAAGAGGCTGCGGCGGTGCTGCTGCGCGCCAGAGACCTGCGCGAGGTGTTGTATCGCCTTTTCCTGGCAATTGCAGAGGGAACACAGCCGGTGGAAACCGATCTGGATGCCTTGAATGCCGTGCTGGCGCGGGTGATGAACCACGCCCGCATTGTGCCGCGCAAGGGCGGCTTTATCTGGGACTGGGAAGCCGGTGCAGGCGAGCTTGAACGTCCCCTCTGGCCCATCATTCGCTCCGCCGCCGATCTGCTGACCGGCCCTGAACTGCATGATGTGCGTGTCTGCGCCGCCGAAGACTGCGGCTGGCTCTTTCTGGATACCAGCAAGAACCATACGCGGCGCTGGTGCAGCATGAAAAGCTGCGGCAATCGCGCCAAAGCCCGCCGCCACTATAACAAAGAGAAAACGCAGGCATAAGTATCTGCTCGCTGGTTTCCATACGTGCAAAAAGCAGAATATAAAAGCCAGGCGATTGCTTGCACGTCGCCGGAACCTATCCTTAACGGTAGGAGAAAGGATTCAGCAGGGAACATATGACGGCAGCCATGTGGAAACGCTACGCGGCGGAATGTATCGGCACATTTTTTCTGGTGATGATGGGAACCGGCGTGCGGGCGATGGTTGGCGGCGATACAAAAGACTTTGCCGCTATCTTGCTCGTCCACCTCACCTTTGGTTTGACCATCATCGTTATGACCAACACCCTCACCGATGTCTCAGGGGCGCACCTCAACCCGAGCATTACCCTGGGTTTTGCGGTCGCGCGCATTTTTCCCTGGCGCTACGTGCTGCCCTACTGGCTGGCACAGTTCCTCGGAGCGACGGCAGCCAGCGCGCTGCAATTGCTGCTCTTTCCCGGCCCGGCCATCCACGCCCATTTCGGCGCGACCATCCCGCACGTTGATATTGGTCAGGCCCTCGGTATCGAAGCTCTGCTTACCTTTTTCCTCATGTTTGCCAACATGGGCATTGCTACCGATAAGCGCATCAGTTCAGCTATCGTCGGCTTCTCCATTGGCTTTGTCGTTCTCGCCGACGGCCTTTTCGGCAACTCGCTGACCGGTGGCAGCATGAACCCGGCGCGCAGTCTCGGCCCGGCCCTTTTCGCGGGCGGCCCCGCGCTGGCGAGCCTCTGGATCTACTTTGTCGCCCCATTTGTCGGCTCGATCATCGCTGCCCTCCTCTATCAACTCATACGCGAGGGCAAAGATAACCTGCGTGGCGCGCCAGAAGCCTTGCTGCCTCTCGCACGAAAGGATATCATGCGCAAACCGGCAGGTAAATAACCTTTTCCCGGCTCGGCCTGCAAGAGTCGGCCCCAGAGGCGTGAACGGAAGGCCGTGCGAGCGCGACGCAGGCCGCCCGCAAGGGGTGGCCCCAGAGGCGTGAACGGAAGGCCGTGCGAGCGCGCCGCAGGCCACCCGCAAGGGGTGGCCCTACTATAGACGCGGCGTTCGTGCGGCCTGTAGAGCGGTCGTGTATAGTAGGGCCACCCCTTGCGGGTGGCCTGCGGTGGCCTGAAGTGAACGCTTAAGGGGGTGGCCCTACGAGAGACGAACGTGTCGTAGGGCCTGTGGAGCCGCGTCTATAGTAGGGCCACCCCTTGCGGGTGGCCTGACGACTTGCGGAGAAGCGTCGTAGTATAGTAAGGGCCGACCCTTTCGGCCTGCGGGTGGGGTGGTCGACCTGGGGCGGGGAGTGTCAGACCAGTTCTTCCAACAAGGGCAGCAGCACGTCGTCGCGGTGGGCGAGCAGAGGCTGGCGCAGATGGTCGGCCACGATGACGCGGATACGGCGCTGGTGTAGTTCGTAGCGGGCAAGGTCATCAGGCTGCAGGCCGGTAGCCTGCACCCAGGTCATCAGAGTATCCATGCCGACGGGGGGATGCTCGAAGCTGACCCACACATCCATCTCCCACTTTTCCGGGCGCGGGATGTCGAACAGCACCTCATAGTCGGCGATCTGCGTCTCCAGCGCGCGGCTCAGTTCTGCCGCCAGCGCCTGCTCGATGCGCCTGCGCCGCTGCGCGTCCCAGAACAACGCTTCCAGCCGCTTGAAGAGCCGCCCTGCCAGGTGACTGACCTCGATCACGCCTTTGTAGGGGCGGCGCAGTTCCAGGTCGTTTGCCAGCGCCCTCACGTTGCTCGGCATGTTCTCGTGCGCCAGCAGCGCCAGCAGGGAAGCGTCATCCAGCCCCACCAGTTGCGCAGCCTGCAGCGTTCCGGCCTCCAGCGCCTCCTGCACAGCGCGCATCAACATCATCTGCATGGCGCGGCTGGTATGGTGCCAGTAGATGTTATCATACATCTCCTGCCGCGCGTGAATCAGTGAGTAGAGCGGGCTGATGCCCTTGTGCGTCACAACGATGCGTCGCTGCGCGTTGACATTGGGGTGGACGCGCAGCGCGCTTTGCAGCCGCGCCACGTCGACGCCGCCATATGGTACATTGCAGGCGCGAGCGTCACGCGGCAGATAATCCAGCTTATCCACATCCAGCGCGCCGCTCAGCAAAGAGCTTAACAGTTCGTCATCAGCATGCCGCGCCTTGTTTTTAGGCGGATCGATGAAGTCGGCCACACGCCCCGGTGAGAGGCGGTATTCGCGTTCCAGAATAGCGGCAATCTCGCCGTTTTCGATGATCGAGCGGCCTACCTTTTCGTGTAGCACAATCGGATAGCCCAGCTCCTCAATCGTGTGCGAAAACGGGTAATGGCCGATATCGTGCAGCAGGGCCGCGACGATGAGCGTTTGCACGCTGCTCGTCGCTATGCCCGTCAAGCCGCCCTCTTCGCGCAAAAGCGCCCGCAGCGCGCGCACTGCCAGGTGATAGGCCCCCAGACTGTGTTCATAGCGTGTGTGCGTCGCTCCCGGCCAGATGCGGTAGACAAAGCCAAGCTGCTTGATCTTCTGCAGGCGCAGGAAAGGGGCCGTGCTAATCAGCTTCATCTCGCGCGGGCCAAGCGGGATCAGATCGTACAGGCTGTCGCGCACCGTCGTCACAGGCTGCTCATCAGGCAGCAAGGGCAGGCCGCTGGCGGTATCGATCCAGTAGCGTTGTAGCGGCGGCTGCACCACGTCGCCCGCGCCCGTCTCTTTCTGCCTGTTCGCGCCCTGTCGCTTCGCGCGGGGCTGTTCAGGCTGCTCTTCTCGTATGCTCATAGCCCGATTCTAGCAGAAGCGTAGTACATTTGTCCAGTCATTGCATGATCCAACGATGCTCTACAATACGATTTGCCGGAATAACCTTTGCAAAACATTGACAAATTAGGATTATTCAGGTAAGCTAACACTTAGAAGCTTGCTTAATTAACGTGATATCTAACTTTCTGCTGTGTCGATGCTTGAGAAGCCATGTAGTAACAAAGCTTCTCTGGGTGCTTTCAAACCCGCTTCCATCGACCTCGAAAAAAGTTGCACGCGAGTCGCTTAGACAGGTACATATGTGAGCTTGCAGGCTATTAACTTCTATTCGCCTTATGAGGAGGGGGAAATGGTAATAGCAGAGCTACTCATAGCCCGTTTTATCATTGGCTGTGTATTTATAGTATCTGGCTTAGGAAAGTTATTTTCTTTTCCCTCTCTGAAGGATGAGATATTAGATTATGGACTCCCCCTATCCGACGGACAAGTACAAACAGTAGCATACTCTCTGCCTTTTGTAGAGTTGATTCTGGGAATACTCGACTTTGTTGGCTTTAGCCTCAGGATTATCTCCCTTTTAGAGATATTCCTGCTCTTGATTTTTACATGTGCTATAGCAATTAATGTTAGAAGAGGAAGACGTTTTAGTTGCCATTGTTTTGGTTCGTCTAGTGCTGTTATTGGCCCGATGACTATTTTACGTAATGGTTTACTTCTTGCACTTGCTTTCTGGATATTCCTTTCCACTTCTCTAACAGTAAGTTTAGCCTCTTCTGTTATCTTATGGCATAGTGAAATGCAACTGGTCACTCACATAGATATACTTATTCCCATTATTGGATCTATTTTTCTATCATTAGGTATTCTATTTATTTTAGGAGAGATGAATCTTATATTTATAAAATTGATATCTGATTCTAAACCGCATAGTTGATTTTGGAACAGCTTCCTTATCAAGGTAATGATTGGTAAGCTAAAAGGAGGGAGACATGGAACAAGCTTGGATGATTGCTCTCATCCTACAGTGGATATTTTTGTTATTACTTGCCTTAATGATGGTTGGAGTTCTAAGATATCTAAGTTTTGTCCAAAGAAATATTCATCTGGTTATACGATATGCTTCGCGATTTGAGCCAGGAGATAAGATAACTCATTTTGAGTTAGCGGATTTAAATGGTCTTCCTGTTCTTAGTAAAAATGTACTAAGGAATAATGAGAAGACACTTCTTCTGTTTTTAAACGGATCCTGCAGTAGTTGTAAAAAAATTGTCAAGTATGTAGCTGATCTGGCAAAGCGTGAAGGTGGACTTAAGGGATTAGGATGGGCATTTGTCTTCATCTATGTAGGCTTGCCTCTGTTATCGACGAAAGAGCAGATAAATTCTCTGCCATTAGACGAAGTTACTGTGTTAATTGATGAGAAAGGAGTTTTGCTTGGGCAATATGATTTGAGATCGTTTCCAGTTGGTATTGCCGTTGACAATAGTGGATATGTAATAGATCAATCGACTGGCCCTACATTGAATTGGTTGTACCAAGTTTTGGCCGTTCCTTCTCCTTAAAAATAAACGCTCGCTTATGATTAGGTAGCAAGTAGGTTTTTCTAAGAGGCAGAAACTGAAAGGAGTTTCCACAATGGGAGAGAATCAAGGCCAGAAGGATTTTGTTGATCTCATAACAGGGTTTGTGATGAAGCGTACTTCTCGCCGAAGCATTCTTAAATGGCTAGGTAAAGGAGGGTTAGCACTTACAACCGGTTTAATAGGAGGGTTTGAATTCTTTCAACATGTCGTATTTGCTTCTTTTCCTTGCAGTAAGTATTTACCGGGGTGTATGGGTGATTGTACTTGTTTCACTAGTAGGTGTACTGATCCAGATAACGGGAAGCAATTTTCCTGTACGGGGGCTTGTGTATGTCCCAATGCTATATTTTATTATGTGGATGTGTTCTGGTATTGGGATCCAACCCTTCAAAAATGTGTGCAAGCATATGATTGTGTTCCGTGTGGTAGTAGTCAAGCTTGTTGATGAATTGCTTGCAGTAAAGTCGTTGATAGAGAGTACTGCTCTGAACTGTATGGTAGATATTGGCCATCAGTTCCCTGATATCTGTTACCTTCTACAAACGGAAGGCAAGAAAAGGAGGAATTCACTACTATGTCTGGACCGTTAGCTGGATTTGGTGGGAAACCAATCCTTGGTAGTGAGGATAACGAGAAACGTTATATAGGGCGTATCGTTATCGAGCTATATGAGTCACCTGGTATAAGGTCTGATGGAGATGGGCTTGTATTCAGCATAAGTCCTGCTGAAAAAGTTGATATCTCGCAAGATGCTTTACTCAGGCGTTTTGCTGCTGCCTTGCCTGCTCGCGTGGCTAAAATGGGAAATATAGATCAAAGGAGACGTGAATCCGCAAAAAAGAAGGGAGGTATATATTGAAGTATAAGGTATGAGTGATTTAATAGAACAAAAATCTAGATAGAGTGGCATAATTATTGCAGAAACCTCTCACGGTATCCCTGGATTTGAAGGAAAGAGTCATCCGCATGACTCTCGCCACTTTATTTAGTTCCTCTTGACTTGCCTTTATGACATCTCAGGTAGGAGAGTTGGTATGTTTTCTTGCTCATCGGATGCCAGTATATGCAATTATAGAGATGCAAGGTACAGATTAGCTATTGCCCATCATTAGCAATTCATTCTTGCTTTTTTACTGAATCAGCATGTAAATCCAATCATGGAGATTTACTCAACAAATCTTTTGAAGGATTCGATGTAGTTGTTCTAATGATCCTATAGATCTTCACCCCGAATGCTGGCAGTTCAATCGCTTCCTCCGCCACGTCGCCGGTCAGCAGATCGGCCAGCCCCTTTCCATCGCGAACAGCGGGGGTAAATGCAAGCGGATAATCGGCCTCGCTGATGAACCAGATGAAGCGCGTGCCATCATCGTGAATGAGCGAATCGACCAGCACGCGCGGGTGATCGACCGTTACCTGCAGTTCAACGTTGGCCAGCGCGGCCAGCGCGCGGTAAAGCTGGCAGGTATCGTCGGGGTTGGCGTTGGGGCGCGAGGCGGCGAAGTATTCTAGCGGATAGGTGCAGAGGATGATTCTACCCTCGCCGACCGCGCGTTCCAGCAGGGCGGGATTGCCGTATTGATCGCTGGCGATGACGTGGGCCTCGGTCGGAACGCAGGGGAGAAAGGCGCGCCCGTTCTCGTTGCCTGCTGCGACGAAGGAAAGCTGTTCTCCGGCGGCAAGAGGCCCGAAATCGCCCTCAAAGGAAAATGTAATCTGCCTCTCTTCAATGGAGTTGACGAGGCCGTTCCTGAGTTGGTGTTCGATGCCGAAAAACCGATTGAAGAACGAATGCCAGAGACCGCGATGGCCGCCGGTCGCGCCGGGGAAGTAGGAGAGATAGACAGTCGCGCCCTCTATCGCCCGCGCCTCAAGCTCTTCCCATGTCGGGCCGGTCAACTGCTTCGTCGATGGTAGCAGGATCAGCCGCGCCTGCGGTACGCCATCCAGTTCGCGCGCAAAGGCCGCGCCCGTACCTGTCTCTCGCGTCACCACATAGGTTTGCAGGAGAATGTCGCGTATTGCCGATCGTTCGCCGTGCGAAGTGAAGGGATAATCGGTATCGAAATATGAGGGGATAATGACGGCGACATCGGTGGGGGCGCGGCGGCAGCGCGCAACATCCAGCTTTTCCAGCGCCCGCCCGAACTGCTGTAGCTCGATCAGGGGCGCCTTTGGCGTACCTTGAGTGGTGGTGATGCCGAAATGCAGTTCAAACGGGTGATGGCGGTAGGGGTTCTGGTGAACAAGATCGAAGTCGGTATTGTTCCAGGCGAGCCAGCCCACCGCGCCTGCCAGCAGGGTGGTATGCAGTACCTGCCGGTAGTAATCGCCCGCATGTTTATCAGAGGTGAAATCGCTGCTGACGCCAAATTCTTCCAGCACAACTGGTTTGCCCACATGAGAAAGCTCGCAGTTGAAAGCGGCGCTGAGATGCTGGCGCGCGACATCGTTATTCGTGGGATAGGCATGGGGGCCGATAAAATCGACGGTGCGCGCAATCTCGCGCAAACGAAAGCCGTTGTCGCGCCCCGTCACTTCGATTCCCCACGCTCCGTCTCCGGTCGATACTGGCTGCGTGGCCCCGGCGGCGCGCACCGCCTGCACCAGCAACTGCGCCCAGCTGCGTCCCATCTCCGGCGTCGTCTGCCCACCATAGATCGGCACCTCGTTGGAGAGCAGCCAGCCCGCGACAGCCGGATGATCTTTGAGCCGCCTGACCGTTTCCCTGATGAAAAACGCCTGCTGCGCCAGCATCCAGCCGTCTGAGTAGAGGTTGCGCGCGCCGCGCCATGCCACATCCCAGTTCTCGCCCGACATATGCCCGACAATAAACGTGGGAATCGTGGCCATGCCCACTTCCTGGCAGATATCCAGAAATTGCGCGTAGCGAGCAACATACATCTCATCAATTGTGTCGGGTGCGGGCATGAAATCCGGCCAGTAAAAAAATGAGCGCGTCACATTCAGGCCATGCTCGCGCAGCACGCGCAACTCCTCGCGCCAGATATTGACATCCGGCGTCCTCCACATCAACGGCCCCCCGGCCCGTGACCAGAAATTTGCCCCCAGCCAGGTGCGCGGCTCCGTATCAGGGGAAAGTTGCAAAAACGGTCTTTCGATCACCAGCATCTCCAATCCAGTAGATGAAGGCATATTGTTCTGTCACTGAACAATATACCACATCCAGGTCAGTTGAAAATTAGCTCTGCTGCAACACCTCATGATAAACTTTCATCAGGCGACGGGCGTACTGGCTCCAGCCGGTGCTGGCGTCCAGCGCGTCGGCGTCTCTGGAACTGAGCGTATAGCGGTGGGTGGGGGCTTGGCTGAGCGCCTGCACAAGTGAGGTGTGGCTGGCCGGTTCATAGAACAGGCAGGCGGCGGGCGGCAGCATGCCCTGGAAGCGCGGCAGGTCAGGGGCCACGATGATGCGTTCGTAAGAGAGCGCGAGCATGGCTGTGTCCAGTATGCCCGCGCGGGCGATGGCCCCGTGTGGCAGGACGAGCGCGTCTGCCGCACCCAGATAGAGCGGCATCTCCGCTCTGCCGGGCGTGGTCAGCGAGAGGTGGATGGCCGGGTTATATGCCGCCAGCCGCATGATGCGCGTTCTGAGGCCCCTGTCCCCTATCGCTCCTGCCAGCAGCAACTGCGGCCCCCTGTCCGTTGTCTGCCCGCTCGCTATTGCTGTGTCGACCGCCAGCGTGGAAAATGCCTCGATCAGAAAGAGCAGTTCGCGTTCGGTGTGCCGGTGGGCCAGGCAGAGGTAGACGAAGGGGGCGTTGCGCGGCAGGCCGAGCAGCCGGTGCGCCTGCTGGCGCGGCACGGGCGGTGTATAGTAGCCGCGAAAGCCGGGCTGCGGCAGGCAGCGCAGGCGGCGGCGTAGCTTCTTATCAGGGTAGAGCTGCTCCGGCAGGCGCGTTGCCGCCAGTACGAGGTCGCTGCTGTACAGCAGGCGGCGTTCCAGCGTGCGGCGCGCCAGGTGATGTAGCCCGCGCTCGCTCTGCCACCATCCTCCAGCGTCCGTAGTGACCATGCGTATGCCCAGCCGCCGCGCCAGCCAGAGCCGGAACCAGAAACGCTGCCGCCGCCGGTAGTTCAGATCGAGCATCCCCGGTCGATAGAAATGAATCACGCCCATAGCGGCGTATCTGTGTCCCGCCCGGTGCTGCCAGAGCCAGGAAAGGGGAATATCGGTAGAGACGGTGCAGCTTACCCCCTGCGCGCGCAAAGCTTCCGCGAGCAACACAATTGCCGGTTCTTGCTCTTTCGTTATCTCCGCCTCACCGGAAGCAATCAGCAGCACTGCCAGTTTCGTGATTTCTAACGGCGCGTGTTCCAGCAACTGGAGATATTGCTGGAAACGGCCCCGGTGACGGGCCTGCTCCATCGCCGCCTGTAGCCGCTCGCTGGATGGATGGCCCGCCAGCCAGAGCAACGGGCGGTACAGCAGCGCCTGGGATGCCATTGCCAGCACTTCGCGGCCCAGCGCGCCTACGATTGCCAGGCTGGACTGCCGTTTGCTCGCGCCATCGGCAAGCTGGCCTGCATACTGCATGGCAATCTCAGCGCGTCCCTGCCAGTAAGCGCGTCCTCTGAAGAAGGCGCGGTTGAGCCGTGCCGCCGGAACGCGGTGGGCCACGACCGCCTCCGGCTCGTACCAGAGCTGGCACCCGGCAGCGTGCAGGCGGCAGCAGAGATCATAGACCGCCAGATTCGTCGGCCATTGCCGCCGCTTGCTCAAAAATGGCGCGAACGAACCTGCCCGCCGTAGCGCCTCAATCTTCACCGAGAAACAGCAACTGCTGAAGCTGCTCTCTTCCCCTGGATTCAGCCTGATGCGCCGCTCAGATGGGGCAAAGTAGCCGAGCAGGTCGAGCAGGTCGTCGGGCAGCCAGTGCGGGCGCGGCGCTTCCCAGCGGAGTTCAACCCGCCCGCCAATGGCGTCGGCTCCGGTCTCCTCGTATGCTTGCAGCAGGCGTTCGAGAAAATACGGGTCTGCCAGCGTATCGTCATCGAGGAAGATCGCTATTTCGCCTGTTGCTGCCAGCAGCCCCGTCTCACGGGCAGAGGCCAGCCCATTCTGCGGCTCCGAAAGACATTGCACCTGCCACCTGTCTTCCGCGCGCCTGCTGTCGTGTCCCCCCGCGTTCACATAGGCGCGCGCAGCCTCCAGTGTGCCATCGCTGGAGCCATTATCGACGACGATCACCTCGAACTGCGCCCAGGACAGTGTCTGACGGCGCAGGCTCGCCAGTGCGGAAAGCGCCATGTTGCGCCTGTTGTACGTGCAGAGAATCACGCTCAGTCGCGGCGGCTTCCTGGCCTCCACACACTCTTCCCGCGCTTGCTTCACCGGTCGCGCCTTGCTCTCCTGTACGCCATGCCGTCCCTGCGCTTTCCGCCTCGCCCGCATCCACCATCTCCGTCTCGTAAAAATCCTCTATGCCGCTGTAATAGCTGTACGATACGCCCTCTGGCCATGCCTCGATGGCAAAATTCCATTCTTGCTCCTGGCCGGGTTCCGTCGTTTCTACAAAGAGATCGTTCGGGGGAAGCATTGACACATCTGGCGTCAACGCGGCCAGCCAGGAGAGGCAGTACACACTCACCTCCGCCGCCATCTCACCCTCCTTTATGTCCTGTAGTCTCTCACAGCCGGGTTATATCGGGAGTAGGAAGCGGGTTGTGGATGAGTAGATATCTCTCATCCCTGAGTTAAGGATTGAATAGAACAAATATACACCGGTTCTTCACCTCACGCTCCATCTCTTAACCGGATCACAACCATACCATGAGCAAATTGCGACAATGCCGCTTTATTATGCACTGGAGAAGAGTGTACCTGTGTGGGGTACAGCGATGTGGTGGATATGTGGATGTGTGGATGGGAGGAACTATGGAGACCACCCGCTATCCTGCCGGGCAGGAGCAACAGGAGCAATTCTCTCTTGTCTGTATTGCGCTCAGCGAGCTATCTGCGGCCAGCGTGCGGCGCGTGGCCCGGCGCATTTGTCGCAATGTGCGGCAGAGCGATTGTGTGCTGTACGTGGGCCGCGTGTGCGCGGTCGTTCTGGCGCGCACCCCGCTCAGCGGCGCGCAGGCGGTCGCGCGGCGGATGCGCGACCTGCTGGTCGATGTGGAATACGAGCTACAGACGCTGGGCGGCGCGGCTGCTGTGACGATGCTCCAGCACCTGCGCGCGCACGAACCGGTGGTGGTGCCGCGTGAAGAGGACGGCGACCTCTCCCTGCCTGCGTCCGAGGGACGAGAGGGCATGCGCGAGCGGGAAGAGGATCGCTGGCGGGAAGAGACGCGAGAGCGCGAAACGCTGCCGCAGCTCTCCGTCCTCTCGCAGTATCCCGCGCCGCGCGTCCTGCACCTGTTTCCCTATGAGCTGGCGCGCCGCTATCGCGCCGTGCCGGTGGGGGCCGAGCGGTCTATCCTGACCCTGGCCACCTGCCAGCATCTGGAAGCGGATGTGATCGCCTACTTTCAGCAGGTCACGAGGCGCAACATCTTCCTGGTGCGTTGTGAGGAACGTATGGTCGAGGATGTGCTGCTCTACTGGCAGCGCATCCTGCCCATTCACCCGCGCGCTACCAGCGTGTGAAGAGGGTGTATCATGACACGAGTTATTGTGCTGGGGATGACAGATATAGATGGGGATGGGCAGCCACTCGTCCTGCCTCCCGCCACTTATTCTCGCCTGGTGCCGCCATTGCTCTCTCTGCCTGTGCTGCCGCGCTGAGCATACTTCGCCCTGCGTCTCAAAGGGTGAATCGAACATTCAGCTACCCCTGGAATAGCAGTGCGCCAAGCGTGCTACCTGCTACAACCAGTATTACGACAACATCCGACCACTGGATTGTTTTCTCGTGCAGCAGCGTCTGGCGTTGCTCGGACTGGTAGCCGCGCGCTTCCAGCGCCGTTGCCAGTTCGGCGGCGCGGCGGAAGGTGGCCTGCATGAAGGGGACGAAGAGCATGGTCATGCTTTGCAGGCGTTCGCGCAGCGTTCCCTGTGTCAGATCGGCTCCGCGCGACATCTGCGCTTTCACCAGTTGCTCGGCCTCCTCAAGCAGCGTCGGCACAAAGCGCAGGGCGATCAGCGTCATAAGGGCGAAATCGTCGACCGGCAATTTCAGCCAGCGCAAGGGAGTCATCAGTAGCGTCATGCCCTCGATCAGGGCGATGGGCGAGGTGGTCATGGTGAGCAGCAGGGAGAAGGTGTAGAGGGTAAGGAAGGCGACGAAGAAGGCCATCGTGTACCAGACGCCATCGTAGGTCAGTACAATCGGGCCGATGGGTTGCAAGCCGCTGGCAGGCGAGTGACGTGTCAGCCAGAGGAAGAGTAGCGCGATGATGGTCAGCAGCAGCACCAGGATGCGGGTGGAGCGGAACCAGATACGTCGTTGCAGCGCGCGCGCCCGGGCTGTGCGCAGCAGCGAGAGCAAAAGGTAGGTCAGCGGGAGAATGCTGGCAGCGAGGATGATGAGTCGCAACGTGCCATAGGGAACATGCCAGGGGCCATACGTCGCCAGGATGGTTGTGCCGACGTTGCTGAAGAAGATGGCCGGGGGAATGCCGATCAGCGTGAGTAACAGCAGCAGCCAGAGCCGCTGCCACAGCACACGCGGAGGAATGCCGGATAGCACAATTGCCAGCAAGAGCAGCGCGACCACAACGATATAGGGCGCGAAATGCCACTCGCGCCCGTTGGCAATGGCAACCACTACCGCCAGCCAGACCATTATCAGCAGCTTGGTGCGGGCCTGCAATCTATGGAAAAGGCTATTGCCGGGATAGTAAACGCCGAGCGAAATTTTGCTGAACATTCTGCTATACAATCCTATCTTTGAGTTTGAGCCTGAGCAGCGAGAAAGCCTCGTCCAGCGTCAGCGTCTCTGCGGGGATTGTCATGCCCTGCTGCCGCAGCAGCGTGAGTAGTTCGCTCAAAGGCGGCGCGGCCAGTCCCCATTTGCGCAATTGATCGCCATGCGCGAAGATGTGACGCGGCGGTCCCTGCATCACCAGCTGGCCCTGATGCAACACGCAGAGCCAGTCGGCCAGCGTTGCCACCTCGGCCATATCGTGCGAGACCAGTACAATGGTTACGCCCCGTTCTTCCTTAATACGTTGCAGATAATAGTAAAACTCCTCGCGGGCATCCGCGTCCAGCCCGCTGGTCGGCTCGTCGAGAATGAGAACCGAGGGCGACATCGCCAGCACGCCCGCCAGCGCCACGCGCCGCATCTGTCCGCCGCTCAACTCAAAAGGCGAACGCGCCGCGAACTGCTCGTGGGGGAGGCCGACCGTGTCGAGCGCGTGAAAGACGCGGCGGCGTACCTCGCGCCGCTCTAACTTCTGGCGGCGCGGCCCGAAGGCGACGTCGGCGAAGACGGTGCGCTCAAATAGCTGCATCTCTGGAAACTGGAACAACATGCCCACGTATCGGCGCAATGCCTGCAAATCCACGCCTGCCGCGCCGGTATCGAGGCCGTTAACGATCACGCGCCCGCTCGTTGGCCGCAACAGGCCGTTAAAGTGCTGCACCAGCGTCGACTTGCCGGAGCCGGTGACGCCGATAATGGCCGTGCAGCTTCCTCGCTCGATCTCCAGCGAAATATCATTCAGCGCCACCTTTTGCTGTGGCCCCGGCGCGTAGATACAGGTCAGGTGCTGCGTAGTGATGATTGGTTCTGTCAACGTGCCATCTCCCGTGCCAGTGCCTCCACCGTCAGCGCATCAGGCGCGAGCGGCAAACCGGCCTCACGCAGCCGGGCCGCCAGTTCGATTGGTTCGGGAATGGCCAGTTTCAACCGGCGCAGCCGCTCAAGATCGCTGAAAATGTCGGTCGGCGGCCCCTCCATCACAATCTGCCCCTGTTGCAGAATTACAATACGTTCCGCCAGAGCCGCCTCCTCCAGCAAATGCGTGACCTGGATGACGGTCAGGCCCGGTTCGCGGTTCAATTTGTGTAGCAGCGCCACAATCTCGCGGCGCGAGAGCGGGTCAAGCTGGGCGGTCGCCTCGTCGGCCACAATGCATTGCGGGCGCAGGGCCAGCACTCCGGCAATCGCCAGCCGCTGCTTCTGCCCGCCCGAAAGCTGCTGCGGCGCGCGTTCGCGCAGATCGCTGATGCCCACCACCTCCATTGCCTCCTCCACTCGCTCGCGAATCAACGCTGCTGGCAGCCCGCGCATCGTCAAGGCCCATGCCACATCGTCCTCTACGACGGTCGCGATAATCTGGTTATCAGGGTTCTGGAAAATCATGCCCACTTTGTCGCGAATAGCGCGCTGCATCGTCCGGTCGCTCGTGTCCATGCCCGCCACCAGCACGCGCCCACTGGTGGGCGTCAGCAGCGCGTTGCAGTGCCGCGCCAGCGTCGATTTCCCGCTGCCATTATGCCCCAGCACCACCACGTACTCGCCCTGGCGCACGCGCAGGTTGATATCCCGCAGCGCCTGCACCTGCCCCCCGTGACCCTGCCGCTGCTGCGGCGTATACACATAACTCACCCGCTGCATATCAATAAAAGGATTTGCATGCCTATCATCCATTGCCAGTTTATACCCTTCCAAGATAGAGACGAATCTGTATCAGAATATTGCGTGTGAACCGGTATTTTCCCAGCGGGCTTTTTCCTATCAGCCCCACCAGTCTTCTCAGCAGCCAGCGTACCAGCTTTTGCAATTTTCCGCCCGGAAATGGCCGCACCTCGTAGCCAAGCAGGCGCACCAGCAGGTTTGTGGCGTAATAGATAGCAACGACAACCGGGCAGAGACCTATCCAGAAGATGGCATAAAATGTTGCCAGCCAGTAAGTAAAAGCCAGGTTGGCGACCGCCTGCACCGTCGGTAAAACATGATGTTGCCAGAAGGAGCCAAAGCCGAAACTGGCGCTGAGCTGGCCCACAAGAGCAATAATATGCCCGTAGGTGCGGTGCAAAGAGAGAATCAGATTGGCGATGGGAAAACCAAAGATAATATAGGTGCCAAAGAACAGCACAAAAAAGGCTGCGGTCCCGCAGGTGATGCCCACGAACAGCAGCGGAATATGGTGCCAGAACCGCTTCATCGTCACGCCCAGAAACAGCCCGCCCATGCCTTCCAGCAGCATGACGGGCAGAAAATTAATGCCGCTGATGACCCCGACCAGAAACAGCGCCGTGCAAAAGCCCATAATCCCCGCATAAAGGCCGCGCCGCAGCACCAGAATGGCAAACACGACAAAGACCAGGAGGCGAAATACTTCCCCCCCTACCGGCAGGTACAGCGTCAGCAACTGGAAGATGACCGCGATATCGGCCAGCAATGCCCCTTCCGCGATCTCAATTGCGCTCAATCGACGAAACATTCATAATCCTTTTGTGCGAATTTGCCAGAGTCTAACACACCGGATTATACGCCTGCACGCACTCAGGTGCAACCGGGTAGACACGTGCGCGCTTGCCTGTCCGTATGCTCAGCGTTTCGCTCGCTCTATCACTGCCTGCCGCCCGCCCCTGCGTTCCAGGTCGAGGAAGTAGCGCAGGCCCTCGCCGTAGAGATCATCACGTTTTGCCAGCCGTTCGGCTTCCGCGCGCTCTCCCAGCGCCTGCAAAACGCTGTAGGCGACCCATTCGGCGAAGCCCTCGACAATCCTCTCCGGCTGATGGCGTGGGGCGTGCGCGGCCTGCCAGGCATGGGCCAGTTCGTGCGCGGCCACACCCTGAAAGCGCGTGCGCGGCAGGTAGTGTTCAATGTAGATGTTTTGCTGATCGTTGTGGCGGTGGAAGAAGCCCTCTGTGTGCAACTCGTTGTTGCCAGGGGGACGATTGATGCCGACTGCCGCCGCCTTCTCCTGCCGCACCCTTTCCAGTCCGGCGCGTTCCAGCAACGTGAGCGCGGGCAAGACATCGATGGTCAGGCCCGGCTGTTGCGCCAGTAACGCCCGTACCCGCCGGTAGAGCGGCTCCGCCTCCTGCTCTGTCTTGATGGCCGTGCGCAGGCAGCGAGCGCAGCGCACTGTCTCCCCCTCGCCCTGCCTGATTACCTGACCCTGTTCGTTGATGGGGACGCTACAGATGCCGCAGCGTGGGCGCGTCTGCATGCACGTCTCACAGTAGCTCTCAGGCAGTTGCTCAAATGTGCTGTAGCGGCCCAGAATCGGGATGCGGCAGCAGGCGCAGACGGGCATCGCTTGCAGGCATTCGGCGCAGACGCCTTCCCCGCGTACCGGCGTTAGCTGCCGTGAGGGGACGTGACAGCGCGCGCAGTGGGCAACCGTGCGCTCGCACTCGGCGCAGACGTTGAGATTGCCTTTGTAAACCTGATAGCTGCTCAGCACAGGTTTGTGGCAGAGATCGCAGACGGGCGCTTTTTGCAGGCAGGCAGGACACACGCCAACCCCGCGCACAACGGTTAGCTGGCGCGAAGGGATGTTGCACCTGGCGCAGCGCGCGACCGTGCGCTGACAGACGGCGCACACCTTCAACGTGCTGTTGTAGACCTGGTAGCTGCCCGGCATGGGTTCGTGGCAGAGATCGCAGGTGGGCGCTTCGCGCAGGCAGTCGGGGCAGAACTGCCCGTCTCGTTTCTTCGTAAGCTGGTGAGATGGCAGGTTGCAGCGAACGCAACGCGGCGTCGTTTGCTCGCACTGCGCGCACACAATCAGGCCGTTGCTATAGCGCAGGTAGCGACCGGAGATTGGCCGCTTGCAGAGCTGGCAGAAGAGTGTGTTTTGTCTGAACATGGTATGTCTATGGCCCTTTGCGCGCTCAGGAGAGCAATTTCTCCTCCGGCTCTGTCGGATGAACCGGGTGATCCGGCAGGTTTTCCTCTATGGCCTCCTCCAGCTTCTCTTTGTCCTCCTCGAACTGCTCCGGGTGGGCGGCGCGCCACTCTGACCAGATGGCGATGAGCAGGGCCTGCAGGACGCCGGCGACGGGCGAGGCGAAGAGCGCGCCGACGATACCGAAGAGTTCGGCCCCGGCAATCAAGGCGATCAGCGAGACGGCGGGATGCAAACCAATAGCCTGCCCGACGATACGCGGCCCGACCACATCGCCCTCAAGAATATGAATGACCACGAACGAAGCAAGCACCAGCAGAGCAATCAGCCAGCCCTGACTGAGCGCGACCAGGACGCAGATGGCCCCGGAAGTGAGCGTTCCCAGCACCGGGATAAATTCCAGCACGAAGGCCAGCACGCCCAGCAGCACGGCGTAGGGAACATGGAAAATCATCATGTCGATGCCGACCAGCACGCCGACCAGCGCGGAGAGGATGAGCTGACCGCGAATATAGCCACCCACGACGCGCTGCAGCGTGTTCAGCAAGAAGCGCATACGCCCTTCCTGCGCCGTTGGCAAATTGTTGCGCAGCCAGTCCGTGACCCGTTTCCCATCCACCAGCAGGTAGATGCTGAGTACCGCGACGACGATAGTGTCCAGGATAAAGTTGAAAATGCTGCTTAGCAGCGGCACAATGCTGCTCGTCAACCCCTCCGCCTGCGAAATGATCTGATTGCCCGCCGCCGAAATCTGCTGCTGCGTGATGCCAAAGCGCGTCAGCGTCTGGATAAGCGGCGAGGCCTCCCCATTTGAGCCGGGTTTGAGCAACTGCTCCACATTCGTTATCAATGAGCTAATCTGGACAATCGCTGTACTGACAAGGAAGTAGATAATCACGACCAGCGCCGTGAGAACCACCAGGTAGACGATGAGGATAGCAAAGAAACGCGGCATGAATCGCGCCAGCAGCTTGACCGCAGGCAGCAGCGCATAGGCCAGCAGCGCCGCGATAATGAAGATCAGCACGGAATTGATCACATGTCCCAGCGCCCACAACACGATCGCAGCCAGCGCAATCCAGGCCAGAATGGCAATGGGAATATCACGCCGCCGCGCCCACTTCGATTCTGTCACGGTATCTACCCGTAATTTGCTAAATGGTCGTGGATTGAAACTCATAGCCTGTCCCTCTCGCTCTCCAGGCCGTCTTTTGTGCCTGCCCGGATTGCTGCCAGTCTCTGTAACTATCAAACGAGCTATAGCCCTGTTATTATAGCGTATAACGTTGATACGAACAAATGGGTTCATCAGTTTGGGTTCTCATCGCAGCGCAATCTACCTGCTCCAGAAAGAAACTGCGATGAATGTATATTGGGAATTACTGTGATAAAAGAATATATTAATATATAAGCAAACAAAAAGTGTGAAAAGGAGGTATTGAATGGCAAAACACAGGCTGGCGCTGATGCTGTTTGATAGGGTTTCTTCCTCTCAAACATATCTCAGGAGGGATACTTCTGGCTAGCTCAGCCTTTCTCCCAGAACGTGGGATGACTCATAACAAAAAAGAGAGATCAATGCGACCTCTCTTCACAGGCTGGGGTGCAGGGATTCGAACCCCAATTGGCCGATCCAGAGTCGGCAGTCCTACCGTTGAACGACACCCCATCGTTTTCTCTCCGGTTTCGCGGATTTTTCTCTCCGCGCAATGTATATTACCGCAACTCTGGCAAGATGTCAAGCAGTTTCCGGGCTTTTTAATCAATTTCTTATGTCTTTCGCAGCGTCTCCGCGTACCGCCAGCCCGCATCAAACGCGCGCAGGTTCGGCTCCGCGAAGTGCGGCATGCGTTCGCGAATCGCCTCTTCCAGCAAAGGACGCGGCAACAGACCGGTGTAGCCGCAGAGCGCGCCGAGCATCAGCATGTTAATGCGCGCGTCTCCCTCCTCTGCGCCGCTTTCCTCTGACAGAGGCAGCGTTTCGGGGATGAAGATGACCTGCACGCCGTGCTGGCTCAATGCCTGCTCTACTTCCGCTCGCGTGGGATAGTGTATGCCCGCCACGCCCGCCGCGATGGGCAGGCGACGGTAGGCGTTGACGAAGGCCAGCGCCCCCTGGTGCTGACGCGCCATCGGCAGGGCGCGCAGCACTTCGCTCATCTCCAGCGACACCAGGATGTCCGCTTCCCCCACCGGAATGGCCGGGCTGCTGGACGGGCCGAGGCGGATGTGGCACATGCCGGAGCCGCCCAGTCGCGCCAGGCTCACGCGCGAAAGCACGCGCACCTCCTCATCGGCCTTCTCCGCCGCCAGCGCCAGCATCTCCATCAGGGTCAGTGTCCCCTGCCCGCCGATGCCGAGCAGCACGATATTCGTCGTTTTTGTCCGCTTTGTCGCCTGCATGCTCACCACTCGCTTCGTTAATCTTGCAACGTATAGCGCAACTGGAACGCGCCCACCGCCTTGCCCGCTTCCGCCGCTTCCGCCGCAGGCTGGATAGGTTTGATGGCTTCATAGGGACACGCCTGCACGCACAATCCACAGGCCACGCAGGTGGCGTTGTCGATGGAGACGCGCGGCTTCACGTCATCCAGCGAGAGCAGCACGGATGGGCAGCCCACTTTCGAGTAGCAGGGCGTATCCTCGCAGCCGCGCCCGGCCAGGCATGCCTGCTGGTCAACCTGAATGGGGCGCCCGCGAATCAGCTTGCCGGGGGTGGAGCAGGGAGCCTCGGCAATCACCACCGAGACGCCGGGATATTGCATCGCCTCCTGCAACACGTCGATGATTTCACTCAGATGGTAAGGGTTAAGCTTGCGCACGTACTCGACGCCGCAGCCGCGCACGATCATCTCAATATCGGCACGCAGGCTCGGCTCCCCGCTCGCGCGTCGACCCGTCCCCGCGTCCGGCTGCATGCCCGTCATCGCGATTCTGCTGTTATCCAGAATGATGAGCGTCAGATGAATGCCCGCCTGTACGGCGTTGAGCAGCCCGGCGATGCCGTTGTGAAAGAAGGTGCCGTCTCCCATCGCCGCCAGCACGGGCCGCTCGATGCCCGCGTACTTGAAGCCCTGCGCGATGCCGATACTGGCCCCCATCGAAACCTCCGTCCACCCGGCATCCTGCGGCGCGTTCATGCCGATGATGGTGCAGCCAATATCGCCCGTCGTAATCACCTCGTCCTTCGTCAATCCAAGTTTTTCGATGGCTCGATTCAGCGCGTAATATGTCATACGGTGCGGGCAGCCGGGGCAAAATTCCAGCGAGCGCGGCGGAGCTTCTATGCCGGGCGCAGACACGCCGGACGCAATAAATGCCGTCCCTGCGGTATTTGAGCCAGTGTGATTTGCCTGCTTCGAGCCATTGTGACCTGCCTGCTTCCCGTTGGTCGGCGCCAGCGATTGCATACCGACGCCTGCCATCATTGGCACAGCCTGTCCATTCTGCTCCTGCTCCTGCCCGACGAGATTTCTTATAGCCATATCGATCAGTTCTACAGAGTAGTCGCCGACTCGCGGCAGCAGGCCGTTACGCTTGCCGCTGATGCGCGTGCGCAGACCGTTTTCGGCGATCAGGGCCAGCACATGGGTCTCGATGATCGGTTCGAGTTCTTCCAGCACCAGCGCGCTTTCCAGAGGAGCGAGGAAGTCGCACAGCGCCTGTGCAGGGAGCGGGTAGACGCTGCCCAGTTTGAAGATAGCGACATCCGTAAAGAGTTCGGGCGAGCGCGCCTGCACCTCTTGCAGGTAGGCATAGCTAACGCCGGAGACGATGATACCCCGGCTGAAAGGAGTTCCTACAGCCTGTGTAGGTGTAGAGACGGCTAGTACAGGCGTTAATGGAAGCCCATGCAGGCCACCCGCAAGAGGTGGTCCTACTATACTACGGGCGTCCGAGTCACCTGTGGAGCCGTCGCGTAGAGTAGGGCCACCTCTTGCGGGTGGCCTGCATGAGGCGGGCAAGACGAAGTTGATTGCCGCCTGTTCAAAGAGCTTTCCGGCCTCTTCCAGGCGTGCGATCGCGTCGGCGTGCTGGTCGCGGCACCACTGTGGAACGGCCTTCGTGAATTTTGGCAGGTTGCGCTCGAAGCTGGCCGGCGTATCTCTGTCGTCGCGTTCGATCTTGCCTACCTTCATGGCCGTAATGGCATTGGCGACCGCTGTGGTGGCCAGCAGGAAGACAGGCGCGCCTGTCTGTGCCGAGACGGAGAAGGCCAGCCGCGTCATGCTGTAGGCTTCCTCCGGGCTGGCGGGCATCAGCATTGGCAGAGAGGCAAGCAGGGCATAGTGGCGCGAATCCTGCTCTACCATGCCGTAGTAGGTGCCGACATCATCGACGGCGTAGATGACCAGTGGTCCCTTGACGCCACTATGGGCGACGGAGAGCAGGGAATCGGCCATCACGTTGATGCCGGACATCTTCATCGTCACCATGCTGCGTTTGCCTGCCCAGGCTGCGCCGCTGGCTACTTCGAGCGCCACCTTCTCGTTGACGCTCCACTCTACAGTGATGCCGTATTGTTGCGCGATGGGGATGAGGGCGGTGATGGCTTTGGTGCTGGGGTTGCCGGGGTAACCGGTAACGACATGAACGCCAACTTCCAGTGCAGCGCGGGCAACTGCTTCATCGCCGGTGAGAAAAAGCCGCTTTCCGGGCGTTGTCAGAACGTTCATCGAGCATACTTGTCCTTTGGGTCTCGTATTGCCTCAACGTGGGCAACTATTGACTACTTTCAATCAGTGTATGCTTTTGGTTTGCGTTCTGTCAACAACAATGCTGTCACAGATGCATAACAGATGTATCACAAAGCCATGCGATGACGTGGAATTTCACGAACGCCGGTTGAATAGTCCCTACCGACTGGTTTTCAGTATCTGATGCAGATGGAACAGCATGGGATAGCAGAGGGCGATGATGACCGCACCTTCAATGAGCAGCAGGAGATAGCCAGTTGTGCCGGTTGAAGCAAAAGCAGCCTGGAAACTGGTGATAGAGGTGAAGCTCAGAATGGGAATGAAAGCGCAGAGAATAGCGAGAAAGGCGATGAAGAGATAGGGGCTGCGTATGCTCATCAGAATGAGGAAACCCAGGCCCAGTATCGTGGCGAGCAGCCACATGGCGAGCAGGAAAATGGCATGGGTAAAACGCAGGAACAGTTCATTACGCAGGACGAGCGTGAAGATGATGGCAACAATCACAATGACGAGCGGCGGCGCGGCCATCAGCAGGCGCGCAAACTTGCTCAAGCCACCGGTGGCAAGTGTCGAAGTAATAAATTCCCTGTACCTGTTCAAAAAACGAACAACAATCCAGAGCAGGCCGAGGATCAGCAAGCCATCAACCAGAAAAATCCCTGTCAACATAGTTCGACCTTCTTCATGGTAAGTCAATGTAACCGGCATGCAGGCTATGCGGGGAAGAGAGCCGCAAACTCCTTTCGCCTGCAATCCATTGTACCAGCAATGCGTGGCAGGCGAAAGGGGGTTTGCGCGCTCTCTTCCCCGCGCAGCTTATTCGGCCAGCGCCTCCGCTGCCTGTTCTCCATTCGCAATAATGGAGCGGCGTTTGAAGCCGAACCAGTAAATGGCTCCGACGACAAAGAAGACGACCAGCGAGAACTCGAAGATGGGGAAGCCGCCCAGCACGGGAATGTTGGCCCAGGCCGGGAAGGCCGTACCCATAGACGGGTTGGTGTAGACATTGCGCAGGCCACCGAACCACAGGAAGTTGATAATCATCAAACCGCCGTAGATCAGCGCCAGCACATTGACCACTATGCCCCAGCGCCCCAGGCTGAAGGGCGCTTTGACGCGCGGCCAGCCCTTGAAACGAGCGTTCAGCGACGCGACGTTATTCAGGAAGTACGACAGGTAGATCATCCCCGTCGCGCCGGTAACGATAACGCCGATGGCCGTGCTGACCAGGAACGGCAGCGCGGAAAGTATCGCGACGGCG